>ERZ773090.77-NODE-77-length-106988-cov-8.6376_pt1 | contig 106988 bp, 110 predicted proteins | sample MGYA00580579_ERZ773090 | MGnify/ENA primary metagenome ERZ773090 (study PRJEB29015, sample SAMEA2738014) | human oral metagenome | biome: human oral; feature: human-associated habitat; material: dental | place: China | collected 2132 ... | reverse complement strand
CAAAGCAGCGAAAGGTTGTTCTTCTGCTCGCAAATTCTTGATAGCAGGCACTGGGTACTGGTAGAGCTTGCCGTCTTTCAGGGTTAATTCCTTGACGAGGGAGAAGGCCCCTTGATGGTCGAAGCGGTCAGATGGGTATTCCACATCAGGCAAGCCTAGCCAGCTGACAGCCAGTGCACGACCGTCAGGTGCGTTAAAAGCTTGGGTCGCGTAGCAGTCGAAGCCATAGTCTAGATTTTGGATGGGACTAGGATCAATCATAGCAGCTTTGTTTGTGTCAAACGATTGACCTATTTTATACATGTTTGGATAAATGTTGCCATAATCCAGCACGTCCTTAGACAAACCTTGAGGGCAATAGAGCAGGACTGGTTGGTCGTTGATAAAGACTAGATTAGGACACTCCATCATATAGGCTGTCTTGTCATTGGCGAAGTCTAAATCGCTGACGACTTCCCAGTTGGTATAGTCGTTATCAACAGCCTTGTACAGCTTGACATAACCTTGCTTGTCTAGGTTTTGCCCACCGACAATGGCATAGAACTGCCCTTTGTAATTGAAAATCTGCGGATCACGGAAGTGGTCGGTCGCTTCGGCAGGCTGCTCAATTAAGACCTTGTCAATTTTTTCCAGCTTACCTGATTTATCTAACAAGGCACCGATTTGATAAGGATGACGTACCCAATTCTCATCACGGACATTGCCAGTGTAGAAGAGAAAGAGCTTATCGTCAAACTGCATGGCAGAGCCCGAGTAGGCGCCGTGGCTGTCTAGGGCGGTATCTGGTAGCACCCGAAGACCAGTCTCCATGAAGTGAACTAGGTCATCGCTCTCCAGTTGTACCCAGCATTTGAGGCCGTGTACTGCTCCGAAAGGGAAGTTTTGGTAGAAAACCACCCACTTGCCGTCAAAATAAGAAAAGCCATTGGGGTCATTGAGCAGACCTGTTTGAGGCTCTACATGGTAATTAGCCCGCCAAGGAGATTTAGCGATGTTTTCTTTGATGTGCTGTACCTCTTCTTGAGTCCAGTCTTCATAGCGTTTATAGCGTTTTTCAGTCGTCCAAGCCAATCTTTTGTCCTCCGAATCATATTATTTCTTATTACTATAGTAAACGTTTTCTGCTGAAAAATCAACATTTAACAGTAAAAAAATATTTTTTCTGCAAAACGCTTGACATATTTTTGAATCATGGTAAAATAATATTCGTAAAGGCGATAAAATCGCTTTCAAAAGTTAAAAATATTTATAAGGAGATTTTTGCAAATGGATTATTCAAAAGTTGCAAAACAGGTCATTGAGGCTGTTGGGAAAAATAATCTTGTGGCAGCAGCACATTGTGCAACTAGATTGCGCCTCGTGTTGAAAGATGACAGTATTATTAATCAAAAAGCATTGGACGATAATGCTGATGTTAAAGGGACTTTTAAAACAGATGGTCAATATCAGGTTATCATTGGTCCTGGTGATGTAAACTTTGTTTACGCTGAGATTATAAAAGAAACTGGTCTTAAAGAAGTTTCAACTGATGATTTGAAGCAGATTGCTGCTAGTGGAAAGAAGTTTAATCCTATTATGGCTTTGATTAAACTCTTGTCCGATATTTTTGTACCTATTATTCCAGCCTTAGTTGCAGGCGGTCTTTTGATGGCTCTTCGTAATTTCCTGACCTCAGAAGGATTGTTTGGGCCACAATCAATTGAGCAAATGGTTCCAGCTATTAAGGGGCTGTCAGAAATGATTCAGCTCATGTCTGCTGCACCATTCATGTTCCTGCCGATTCTTGTTGGTATCTCAGCTGCAAAACGTTTTGGAGCTAACCAGTTCCTGGGTGCTGCAATCGGTATGATTATGACGACACCAGACCTTGGAGGGGCTGAGAAATTTTGGGATATTTTTGGTTATCATGTGACACAAACAAGTTATGTTTACCAAGTAATTCCGGTTCTCGCTGCAGTATGGATTTTGGCTCACCTTGAAAAATTCTTCCACAAGAAGTTGCCATCAGCTGTTGATTTCACCTTCACACCATTGCTATCTGTTATGATTACAGGATTCTTGACGTTTACTGTCGTAGGTCCAGTGATGTTATTGGTATCTAACGGTATTACAGATGCCATTGTTTGGCTTTACAACACAACAAGCTTTATCGGCATGAGCGTCTTTGGTGGAACCTATTCATTAATCGTAATGACTGGTCTTCACCAATCTTTCCCAGCCATCGAAACACAGTTGCTTTCGGCTTGGCAAAATGGCAGTGGTCATGGTGACTTTATCTTTGTTGTTGCTTCTATGGCTAACGTCGCTCAAGGTGCAGCTACATTTGCCATCTTGTTCTTAACTAAGAATGCTAAAACTAAAGGTCTTGCATCTTCTGCAGGTGTCTCAGCTCTCTTGGGTATTACAGAGCCGGCTCTCTTTGGTGTAAACTTGAAATATAAATTCCCATTCTTCTGTGCCCTTATCGGATCAGCAGTGGGAGCTCTCTTTGCAGGTCTTCTCCAAGTTATTGCTGTGTCTCTTGGTTCGGCAGGTTTCCTTGGATTCCTTTCAATTGATGCTAAGTCCATTCCATTCTATTTCTTATGTGAACTTGTTGCCTTTGCGATTGCCTTTGCTTTGACTTATTTCTACGGTAAGACAAAAGCGGCAGATGTCTTTGCTGCGGAAGCTGTTGCCGCAACAGCTGATGAAGCAACAGGAACAGAAGTAGCTAATGACACAGTTGCTGAAGAAAAGGCTGCCCTCCAAGACGAAACGATTATTTCTCCAATTGTTGGTCAGGCAGTTGCTTTGAGCGATGTTGATGATCCTGTTTTCTCTAGCGGAGCGATGGGACGAGGAATTGCCATCAAACCTAGTGAGGGTGTGGTTTATGCACCGGCTGATGCTGAAGTGACGATTGCATTTGCGACTGGTCATGCATATGGTCTCAAAACTTCTAATGGTGCTGAAATTCTGATTCACGTTGGAATCGACACAGTGTCTATGGGCGGCGAAGGTTTTGACCAAAAGGTTGCTCAAGGCGATAAGGTTAAAGCTGGTGATGTTCTGGGAACATTTGAAGCTGAGAAAATTGCAGCCGCTGGTCTGGATGATACGACTATGGTCATCGTTACCAACACAGCTGACTACGCTTCTGTGACTCCAGTAGCAGAAGGAGCTCTTGCTAAAGGCGACGCAATTATTGAAGTGAAAGCCTAATGGAATTTAGAAAACGAACAAAAGTTGATTTGTTCGTTTTTTATGTCATAAGTACAGTCTTGTTGAAAAAGCTTTAAAAAGACTATTTTTAACAAGAAGTCTGCAAGAGATATGCTATAATGAATAGAGTAGAAATCAAATTTTAAAAGAGGATTTATAATGACAAAATTGTATGGAAGTTTGGAAGCGGGCGGCACTAAGTTTGTCTGTGCTGTAGGCGATGAGCGGTTTGAAGTTGTTGAAAAGACACAGTTTCCAACGACCACACCTATTGAAACGCTAGATAAGACGATTGAGTTCTTTTCTCGTTTCGACAATCTAGCTGGTCTAGCTGTTGGATCTTTCGGGCCAATTGATATTGACCCTAATTCAAAGACTTACGGCTTTATCACGACTACTCCTAAGCCGCACTGGGCTAATGTGGACATTGTTGGCGCTCTGCGCCGAGCCCTCAATGTGCCCATTTACTTTACAACGGATGTCAATAGCTCGGCATACGGTGAAGTAGTAGCCCGCAACAATGCTGGCGGCCGTATTGAAAATCTGGTCTATTATACGATTGGGACAGGAATCGGTGCTGGCGCTATCCAGCGAGGCGAATTTGTAGGGGGGACAGGACACCCAGAGATGGGGCATTATTATGTAGCTAAGCACCCTATGGATGTGGAAAAAGAGTTCAATGGCGTTTGTCCTTTCCACAATGGCTGCTTGGAAGGATTGGCGGCTGGACCAAGCTTAGAGGCGCGGACCGGAGTTCGTGGGGAAAATATTAAACTCAATAGTTCTGTCTGGGATATTCAAGCTTACTATATCGCTCAGGCGGCTATTCAGGCGACAGTGACTTTCCGTCCAGATGTCATCGTCTTTGGTGGCGGGGTTATGGCTCAGCAGCACATGCTGGATCGGGTTCGTGAGAAATTCACAGTTCTTCTGAATGGCTATTTGCCAGTTCCTGATGTTCGTGACTATATCGTGACACCGGCTGTGGCTGGAAATGGCTCCGCAACGCTGGGCAACTTTGTACTGGCTAAAGAAGTTAGTGAACGCCACGCAAAATAAGCTTATAGGGTCTGATTTATCAGGCTCTTCTCTATGAGGGAAAGCAATGGAAAAAGCAATTGTCAAAGATATTTTCTTTCTGCAGCAGCTGTCTGAGCGGGCTAGCAGAGAAGACCTTTATCTGGCTCAAGACTTGCAGGATACTCTGCAGGCCAATCGAGAAAACTGTATAGGGCTCGCAGCAAATATGATTGGTGTCCGTAAGCGGGTCATTATCTTTCTATATGGCTTGGTGCCGGTAGTCATGTTTAATCCGGTGCTGCTCTCTAAGTCAGGCCCTTATAAGACAGAAGAGGGCTGCCTGTCCTTGGTTGGAAGCCGTCCCACTCAACGTTATCAGGAAATCACAGTCGATTATCTGGATAAACATTGGCAGCAGCAGACCATGACCTTGAAAGGCCTGCCTGCCCAAATCTGCCAGCATGAATTGGATCATTTGGAAGGGATTATCATTTAGAAAAATTTGACAAAATTGCAAAAAATGTCTAAAATTAGAGATAATTAGCAGAATAATATTGAAGGAGGCAAGATGTAAATGAAAACAAAAACTTTAGCACTGATAAGCGGTCTGGTTGGTTTGATTGGAGGGACTATTTTGCTGCTCTCGAATATCTTTTTTGTTCCTTTTTCAGCCCTACTAGGTGATTCTGGCCTGAATTTACTGGGAGCGGTGATTAAATTGGCAGCTCTGGGCTTGGGAATTACTTCCTTGGCTTATTACAAAGGTCAAATGCGTTTCAGTGTCGCAGCGGGCGTCCTCCTTATCGTCGGAAGCAGCAACATCGCGCCCATTCCATTTATAGGCTGGATTGCAGGCATTCTCCTTATCATTGGAGGGGCTCTATTCCTCGCTTCTTCTTCAAAATTTTAATGCGGGACCAATCAATTTTTAGGCTGTTTGTCAGTTTGAAAGGAAGGGTGAAGAAATTTTCTTCGCTTTTTTTCTTGTTGAAAAAATAGTTCTCATGGAAACTTTTTTCTTGACTTTCTTTTTTCTTGTGTTAAAATAGTTCTCACGAAAACTATTTTTACAAAGGATACAGGTATGGATAAGCCTTTACTGGAATTGAAGCGTTTTGGACGAAAGATTCATCTCATAGCGGAAAAGCTTGCCAAGGAGCAAGGGATTGAGTCCATGGCTGGGCCTCAGGGGCAGGTCTTGCATATTGTCGCCTGTCGTATGGAAGAGGGGAAGGATACCCTTATCAAGGATATTGAGCAGGAGTTGGATATTTCCAAATCGGTGGCCTCTAACTTAATGAAAAGGATGGAGAAGAATGGCTTTATCAAGCTGGAAATGGGCAAGACAGACAAGCGGGCTAAATATATCCGTCTCACTCCGCAGTCGCAGGAAAGAATGAAAAAAATCCGTGACTTTTTTGATGAAATGAACCTTTCTATTTTGAATGGTGTTTCTGAGCAGGAACTGCTGATTTTTTCCCAAGTCATGACCAAGTTTTATCAGAATATCGAAAGTTTAGAAAATGGAGGAAAAGATGTTTAAATTATTTAAACGGCTGACGGCAAGGGAAGTGAGCATGATTGTTCTCAGTGTGCTCTTCACCTTCCTGACGGTATATCTGGAATTAGAAGTTCCAACCTATATTTCGACGATTACAGAGCTATTGCAAACGCCGGGGACTGGTTTGGCGGATTTGTGGGAGCCAGGTCTGAAAATGATCGGCCTGTCTTTTGCTAGCTTGCTGTCAGCTATTGTGGTTGGCTTTTTTGCCGCTCGTATAGCAGCCAGCTTTACCCAGAGCTTGCGGAGCGATATTTTCAACCGTGTGCTAGACTATTCACAGACGGAGATTAAGAAATTTTCAATCCCTAGTCTGCTGACTCGGACGACGAATGACATTACCCAGGTACAGACCTTAATTACCATGGGGCTTCAGGTTGTGACTAGGGGACCGATTATGGCGATTTGGGCCATGACCAAGATTATTGGCAAGTCCGAGAACTGGCTGATAGCAGTTCTTATTGCTGTTATAGTCAATATCCTGTTGACGGTAGTTTTGGTGACATTGGCCTTTCCCAAGCAGTCAGTTGCGCAGCGCTTGGTCGATAAGCTAAACAGCGTCACTAGAGAGAGTCTGACTGGGATTCGCGTGGTCCGGGCTTACAATGCTGAGGATTATCAGGATGGGAAATTTGCGGCAGCCAATGATGAAGTAACCCGGCTCAATCTTTTCATCGGTCGTCTGATGGCTATGATGAATCCAGTTATGATGGGGATTTCCAGCGGATTGACACTGGCTATTTACTGGATTGGTGCTTATTTGATTCAGGAGGCTGGACTGCAGGAGCGTCTCCCACTCTTCAGTGATATGGTCGTCTTTATGTCCTATGCAATGCAGATTGTGATTGGGTTCTTGCTCATGGGTGCCCTCTTCATCGTCCTGCCTCGGACCATTGTATCCGCTGGCCGGATTAATGAAGTGCTGGACCTGCATTCTTCTATCACCAGTCCAGAACAGCCTAAGGCAGCATCGGATAGCAAGGGAGAGGTGGTCTTTCGAGATGTGTCCTTCCGCTATTCCAAGAATTCAGAAGCGGTCATTGAGCATGTTAGCTTTACAGCGCAGGCTGGTGATACCGTAGCCTTTATCGGTTCAACCGGTTCAGGGAAATCCACGCTAGTCAATCTCATCCCTCGTTTCTACGATGTGACTGAAGGAGAGATTCTGGTAGATGGTGTCAATGTTCAAGATTACCAGTTGGAAGACTTGCATGATAAGGTCGGCTACATCCCGCAAAAGGCGGTGCTTTTCTCTGGCGATATTGAGAGCAATCTGGACTTCGGTCAAAGCAAAGAAAGCCCGCTGGATGAGCAGAAAATGTGGGAGGCTCTTGACCTAGCACAGGCTAAACCCTTTGTCCAAGAGAAGGAAAAGGGGTTGAAAGCAGAAGTGGCTCAAAGCGGAACCAACTTCTCTGGTGGTCAGCGTCAGCGTTTGGCTATTGCCAGAGCATTGGCTCGTAAGCCAGAAATCCTCATCTTTGACGACTCCTTCTCAGCCCTAGACTATAAGACAGACCGCATTTTGCGCAAGGAACTGGCTGAGCGGACGCAGGATATGACCAAGCTAATCGTGGCGCAGCGGATTTCTACTATCATGGATGCGGATCAAATCTTGGTCTTGGATGCTGGTAAGGTTGTCGGTCAAGGTACCCACCGAGAGCTTTTAGCCAGCAACGAAGTCTATCAAGAAATTGCCTACTCACAACTATCCAAGGAGGAATTAGAAAATGGAAAATAAGAAGCCTTCATTATTTAGCCAGATACGGCCTTATCTCAAAGGCTTCCAGCTTCCTCTTGCTTTGGCATTTGTGGGAGCTGTCTTGTCAAACATTATCACGGTCTATGGGCCAAATAAACTAAAAGAAATTACCAATCTCATCTCTGAAGGTTTGGCTACCAATATTGATTTAAAAGCTGTGTCTCAGATTGCCCTTCTGCTAACCGTGCTCTATGCAGTCGGAGCTCTGCTCAACTACGGGCAGTCCTTTATCATCAGTACGGTTATCCAGTATTTCTCTAAGCGACTGCGGACAGCCATTGCAGAGAAAATTAACAAGCTGCCGTTGGGCTATTTTGATGCTCATTCTCAGGGGGATACTCTGTCGCGCGTGACCAATGACGTAGATACGGTCGGCCAATCCCTCAACCAGAGTCTGGGAAATGTTATCTCTGCCAGCCTGCTCTTGGTGGCTGTGGTTTTGACCATGTTCTTCATGAACTGGATCTTGGCCTTGGTAACCATCTTGGCTACTGTATTAGGCTTTGTCTTTGTCGGTCTCATCATGGGCAAGTCTCAGGGCTATTTCACCGCCCAACAAAACGATCTGGCTGCGGTAAACGGTTATGTGGAGGAGATGTACTCTGGTCATAATGTTGTTACCAGCTATAATGCCATTGAGCAGTCTAAGGAGCGCTTTGCAGTTCTCAATCACAATCTCTATAACAGTATTTGGAAATCGCAATTTATCTCTAGCATGATGATGCCGCTCATGTTCTTTACGGGGAATTTTGCCTATGTGATGGTTATTTTGGTCGGTGCTGCTCTGGCGATTAATGGTTCTATTAGTATAGGAATTATCGTCGCCTTTATGGTTTATGTGCGGACCTTCTCTCAGCCTTTGTCACAGATTGCCCAAGGTATCGCCGTCTTGCAGCAGGCTGGAGCAGCACTGGTTCGTGTCTTTGAATTTCTGGCTGAGCCTGATATGGAAGACGACCAGCATAAAAAGCAGCAGCTTACTGCTGTCAAGGGAGATGTTGCCTTTGAAGATGTCTTCTTCGGTTACAAGCCGGACCAGACCATCATTCATGATTTCTCAGCTCAGGCCAAAGCCGGACAGAAGATTGCCATTGTCGGCCCGACGGGTGCTGGTAAGACGACCATCGTTAATCTGCTCATGAAGTTCTATGAAATTAATAAAGGGCGTATCAGCATTGACGGTATAGATATTAAGGATATGAAACGCTCCGAGGTTCACGATGCCTTTTCAATGGTCTTGCAGGATACCTGGCTCTTTGAGGGAACGATTCGAGAAAACTTGATTTACAATCAAGAGCATGTGACGGATGAAGCAGTTGTTGCTGCAGCGAAGGCGGTCGGTGTTCATCACTTTATCATGACTCTGCCGCAGGGCTATGGTACGGTGCTGGATGACACGGTCAACTTATCGGTTGGTCAGAAGCAGCTGTTGACCATCGCTCGTGCTCTGCTGAAAGATGCGCCGCTCTTGATCTTGGATGAGGCAACTTCATCGGTGGATACGCGGACGGAGGAGCTGATTCAAAAGGCCATGGACAAACTCATGGAAGGCCGGACTTCCTTTGTCATTGCCCACCGTCTGTCTACTATCCGTAATGCAGATCTTATCTTGGTCATGCGCGATGGAAATATCATCGAGCAGGGCAACCACGATGAACTCATGGATCAGAATGGCTTCTATGCGGACCTCTATAATAGTCAGTTTGTAGAGGAAGATGTAAGTTGATGCTCAAATAAAACATCAGGAATGTTCGTTTTCCTGATGTTTTTTTAAATTTAACAGAATTTTAAAAAATGCTCAGTTTTCAGTAAGGACGCTCTAGAATCTTGACTTTTTTTTCACAGATGCTCTATCAAAAACTTGACAGTTTTTACGCTTTATATTAAAATAAATTTAATATAAGAACTGAAAGCGAACACAACGGGGTGTTTGCTCTACATATATGTGAGCAACGGTGCTACAAAAAAATAAAAATTTCTTATTTTTTTGTGGTGCTTTTTTTATCAGCAAATCTGGAGTAAAGTAATGAAGCAATTTATGCTGGCTGGTGTTTCCAGCGGTGTTGGAAAGACCACAGTTACCCTAGGGATTTTGAAAGCTCTGGCAGACAGAGGTTATCAGGTCCAGCCTTATAAGGTAGGACCTGATTATATTGATACAGCTTATCATAGTCGGATTACCAAGCGGCCGTCGCGGAATGTGGACAGCTTTATGATACCGGACGATCAGAGTCTGGCTTGGTCCTACTACAAATGGCATGGAGACGCAGATGTGGCAGTAGTTGAAGGAGTCATGGGGCTCTTTGATGGTCTGGGTACGGACAAGGACTGTGCGTCCTCTGCTTCTGTTGCTAAGAAGTTGGGTATTCCAGTTGTTCTCATCATCGATGGGAAGGCGACATCCACCTCGGCAGCAGCTATGGTCCATGGCTTTGCGACTTTTGATCCGGATTTGGATATTGCTGGGGTCATTATCAATCGGGTGGCTTCACAGAACCACTATGAACTCATCAAGGGTGCCATAGAGCGCTATACGGATGTTGAAGTTCTGGGTTATCTTCCTAAGAATGCAACAGCAGAGCTGCCATCGCGCCATCTGGGTCTAATCCCTGACGTAGAAATGGATGATTTGGATTGTCGATTTGAGGAATTGGGAGCGGCAGCAGCCAAGCATATAAATCTAGACAGGCTGCTGGAAAAGGCAGAACTGCCCGATAAGCGGATGGCCAATCCTTTTCATATCCGCAATGACCAGCCCTTGACTTTGGCTTATGCTTTGGATGATGCTTTCCACTTTTACTATGAAGATAATCTAGACTTTCTAAGAGAGCTCAATGTCCAGCTGGTGCCTTTCAGCCCTCTGAAAGATAAGGAACTGCCAGCTGCAGATGCTTATTATTTTGGCGGCGGTTTTCCGGAAGTCTACGCTCAGGAGCTGATGGCAAATACTGACTTTCGGACTTCGGTTAAGAAAGCTCACGAGCAGGGCCGGCCAATCTACGCAGAATGCGGCGGACTCATGTATCTGGGAGAGCTGCTGGAAGTAGAGGGTCAGACCTACGAAATGGTCGGTATTTTCAAGGGCAAGAGTCTGATGACCCCCGGCCTGAAAAGCTTTGGCTACTGTCAAGCAGAAACGCAGGTAAATAGTCTTTTTGGTCCTGAGGGGACAGCTGTTAGGGGACATGAATTTCACCATTCGGTCTTTGAGACGGAGGAAGATACGGTCCTCAAGCTGGAGAAGGTCAGAGACGGTCAGGTGGTGTCTACCTGGACTGGCGGTTATCAAAAAGGTCGGACCTTTGCCAGCTACCTGCATGTTCATTTTTATCAGGATGAGCAGCTGCTAGCCAACTGGCTGAACTATATCAAAGAGGCGAAGTGATATGACACTCATTGCAATTTTTCTAGCCGTCTTATTGGACTGGCTGATTGGCGACCCCTATAGCTGGCCTCATCCAGTCAAGTGGATGGGTTCCTATATTTATCTATGTATGCGCTTGCAGGAGAAAAGGCAGTTTTCGCCCTATCTATTTGGCTTTTTCCTCTGGTTGACAACAGTTGGACTGGCGCTGGGAGTGACCTACGGGCTGCTTTGGTTAGCTGGTCTGGCCCATCCCGTCCTCTACTGGATCGTCTGGATCTATCTGGCCTATGCTAGTCTGGCAGCTAAAAGTCTGGCCTTCGAGGCCCAGAAGGTTTACCAAACCCTCAAGTTTGGTACTTTGGAAGAAGCTAGAAAGCAAGTTGGCATGATTGTCGGCCGTGAAACTTCTAAGCTGACACCAGAGGAAATCAGCAAGGCGACCATTGAGACGGTGGCTGAAAATACCAGTGACGGGGTTATCGGACCGCTGCTCTGCCTCTTTCTAGGAGGACCTATTCTAGCTATGACCTATAAGGCCATCAACACCTTAGACTCTATGGTGGGCTATAAGACGGAGAAATACCGCAAAATCGGCTTGATATCTGCCAAGATGGATGATCTGGCCAATCTGATTCCTGCGCGTTTGACTTGGATTTTCTTGATTCTCAGCAGTCAGATTTTACTGCTGGATATCAAAGGAGCCCTGCGAATCGGCTGGCGGGATCGCTATCAGCATGCCAGTCCCAACAGTGCTTTTTCGGAGGCAGTTGTGGCTGGGGCTTTGGGCATTCAGCTGGGCGGGCCGCATGTCTATCACGGAGAGCTGATTGAGAAGCCAACTATTGGGCAGGCTTCCAGGCCGGTTGAGGCAGATGATATTCAGACAGCTATCTCTCTGCTTTATACAAGCACCATGACAGGTTTAATCTTGTTCACTCTTTTTTATTTAGTAAAGCAAGCTTATTTCTAGGAGTATACTATGACATATATCCAAAATCCTTCCTCTATAGAGGAAAAGAGTTTTCAAATTATTCAGTCTACGATTACTGAAAAAGATCCTGATTATGTCTTCCATTCGGAAATGGAAGAATCCATTATCAAGAGGGCTATCCATACGACGGGAGATTTCGATTATCTCTATACTATGCGATTTGAGCACGATGTCCTTAAAAAAATAGAAGAAGTCATTAGAGCTAAGGGGACCATTCTGCTGGACTCTAATATCTCTCTCAATGGGATTAACAAGCGCGTGCTTGACCAGCTGGGTGTGAGCTACCGCTGTTTGATCAGCGATGAAGAAGTGGTTGCGCTGGCCAAGGAAAAGCAGATTACCAGAGCTATGGCGGCTGTTGAGATAGCAGCCAAGATTGAAGGCCCTAAAGTATTTGCCTTTGGTGGTGCTCCGACTGCCTTGTCTTATCTGATTGAGCTAGCAGAGCAGGGACTGGTAGAGCCAGACGCTGTGATTGGGGTTCCGGTCGGCTTTATCAATGTTGAAGAATCTAAAGAAGAGCTACTTCAGTCAGGTCTTCCTGCCCTTGTCAATGTCGGCAGAAAAGGTGGCAGTACGATTGTTGTAGCCATTATCAATGCCATTATCTACCAGCTGAGAGAAGTGGTGACGGATGACTATGTCCGCTACTCTACCCCGTCCAGTAAAGAAGGAGGAAAGAACTAGATGTCCTATCTAAAAGCAGCGCACAAGATTGAAGAAGCTAGTTTCAGCAAGATTCAAGAAATTATTGACCAAGAGCATCCAGATATTCATTTTTCGGATCCTTTCGAGGAAGCAGTGCTCAAGCGGGTTGTTTTTACCAGTGCAGACTTTGACTACCTCTACAATATCAAGTTTTCCAATCAGGTTATTGAGAAAATCCTCTACGTCCTCCGAAACAAGGGAACGATTTTTACCGATACGACCATGGTCTTGGGCGGTTTTAATAAGAAGTTGCTGGATGACCTAGGTGTTTCCTATCGCTGTCTGGTCAATGAGCCAGCAATCTTTAAGGAAGCTAAGGAAAAGGGAATTACTCGCTCCATGGCCGCTGTAGAATATTCAGCTAAAGTGGACGGTCCAAAGCTCTTTGTCTTCGGGAATGCTCCAACTTCTATCTTTAAGGTTTTGGATATGGTCGAAGAGGGAAGCTTGCAGCCGGATGCAGTTGTCGGGGTTCCAGTTGGCTTTGTCGGAGCAGCAGAATCCAAGCTCAAGCTCCATGAAAGTTCTGTGCCTTCTATCGCAGCTCTGGGGCAAAAGGGCGGCAGTACCATTGCGGCAGCGGTCATCAATGCCATCCTCTACCAGCTCAAGCTCGGCACTACAGACTATGAGCGTTACAGTGTTTCAGATAAAAAGCAGGCTCCGGAGAAAGGAGAGGGCTGATGATGGATGAATACGCTTATGTCAATGGAAAGAAATTAAGAAAAGGTTTTACAACTGGTACTTGTGCGACGGCAGCGACTGTTGCAGCCTTGAGCATGATCTTAAATCAGGAAAGAGAAGAAAAGGTTACTGTTCATACGGCTTCAGGTGTGGAAGTGACCATGGATGTTCACAATCCTTCCTTTGGACCAGAAGAAGCGACAGCAGCCATTGAAAAAGATGGTGGTGATGACGCGGATGCGACGCACGGCCTCTTGATTTATTCGACCGTGACCCTTCTGCCAGATCAGACGGAAATCGAGATTGACGGTGGTCAGGGCGTCGGGCGTGTAACCGAGAAAGGACTGGCCTGCGATGTCGGCATGGCAGCCATCAATCCGACTCCTAGACGGATGATTGAGCAGCATGTCCGTGAGATTATCGGTCCCAACTGTGGAGCACGGGTTATCATTTCCGTTCCTGGTGGGGAAGAAACGGCCAAACTGACCTACAACTCCAGACTAGGCATTGTCGGCGGCATTTCAATCTTGGGAACGACAGGGATTGTCAATCCTATGTCCGAGGATAGCTGGAAGGCGTCCATAACGATCGAGTTAACCATGCTCTATAACCAAGGACATCGCTCAGTCGTCTTGGTACCGGGGAACTATGGTGAAGACTTTGCTACTAATACTGTGGGGATTCCAGCTGGGCGCATCGTCAATATGAGTAACTTTGTCGGCCATGTCCTCAAAGAAGTGCAGCGAATCGGATTTACCAAGGTTTTGATGATCGGTCACATGGGCAAGTTTGTCAAAGTGGCGGCTGGGATTTTCTCTACCCACAGCAAGGACTCAGATGCCCGTATGGAAACGCTGGTGGCTAATCTAGCCCTAATGGGGGCGCCCATGGAGCTGTTGGAAAAGGTTGATAAGTGCTTGACGACCGAGGCAGCTGGGACAGCCATTAAAGAATTTTCTTACGAGGGTGTCTATCAGGTCTTGGCGGATAAGATTAAGGCTAGAAGTGAGCGTTTGCTCCGCTATCGTAAGCCAGAAGTCAGTATTGAAGTGGTCGTCTTTGGGACTGAGGAAGGCTATCTGGCATCAACCCAGCCTTTAGAGCAGATAAAGGAGGAATGGACATGATTTATGTTATCGGAATTGGTCCGGGAGATCCGAGCTATGGTCTTCTGGGGCAGGAAGCCTATTTTGAGAAAGCTGACCGCATTTTGGGCAGTGAACGGCATTTAGAAATTTTGCCACCGGCTTATCGGGATAAGGGCCTAGTCCCGCCTAAAAAATTAGCTGCGCTGGCGGAATTGCTGGAGAGCTTTGGCGAGGACGAAGAGATTCTATATCTGGCCTCAGGTGACCCGCTGATTTACGGCTTGGGCAAATGGCTGTCAGAGAAGTTTAAGGGGCGCGTAGTTATCTCGCCGGGTATCAGCGCTATGCAGTATCTGGCCAGCAGAATTGCCCTCCCCATGAACGATGCTTATCTGACGAGCAGCCATGCTAAGGCACCTAACTTTGACTTGATTATGAGTCTGTCAAAAGTCTTTATGGTGACCGATCAGAAAGTTGGCCCCTACGAGATTGCTCAAGAGGCTGTTAAAAGAGGCTTGGATAAAGTATTAGTCATTGGTGAGCAGCTGAGTTATGAAGACGAGCGTATTACCATTCTGCCTGCGAATGAGGTAGAAGATAGAGAATATGAAATGAATGTGGTGGTGGTATTAGATGAGGGATTCGGAATTTATCAGGGCTAAAGTCCCTATGACTAAGGAAGAAGTCAGAGCCATCAGTTTGGATAAGTTGGAGCTGCATCGAGCCAAGCGCATGCTGGATGTCGGCTCTGGAACTGGCAGTGTTACGATTCAGGCAGCCCGAACCTATCCAGAACTGGAAGTGGTGGCAGTGGAGCGAAATGAAGACGCGGTGGCCTTGACGCAGGAGAATATCCAGCACTTTGGCTGCCACAATGTCCGTCTCCATCAAGGACTGGCTCCGATTGAGCTGGAAGGCAGATTTGATGCCATTTTTGTCGGAGGAACCGGGGGCAATATGCAGGAGATTTTTGACTGGTGTGCTCAGCTCATGGAGCCGGGCGGTCGGCTGGTCTTGAACTTTATCCTGCTGGAGAATGCTCTAGAAGCAGCTCAAATAGCGGAGCAGATGGACTGGGAGGATTTAGAGATTGTATCAGTTCAGGCTAGCCGCTGGACAGCTATAGGCAAGGGGCACTACTTCAAACCTCAGAATCCGACTATTATCGTTTCCTGTAAGAAAAAAGAAAGAGAGGCTAATTGATGTCCAAAGTACATTTTGTTGGAGCTGGCCCAGGTGATGTGGAGCTGATTACGCTCAAAGGTTACAAGCAGCTGTCTGAGGCTGATGTGGTCATTTATGCAGGCTCCTTGGTCAATCCAGACCTGCTCAACTACTGTAAGAAAGGGGCTGAGATTCACGACAGTGCCAGCATGCACCTGATGGAAATCATCGATGTCATGGAGGCTGGAGTCAAGGCTGGTAAAGATGTAGTTCGCCTGCAGACGGGAGATTTCTCCATTTATGGCTCCATTCGAGAGCAGATCGAAGAGATGAAGAAGCGGGGTATTGAATTTGACTGTACGCCGGGCGTCAGTTCTTTTCTGGGAGCTGCTTCCAGTATCGGGGCAGAGTATACCGTACCAGAGGTCTCTCAAAGCCTCATCATCACTCGGATGGCCGGCCGGACGCCTGTGCCAGATCGGGAATCCCTGAAAAGTTATGCTCAGCATCGGACCTCTATGGCCATCTTCCTGTCCGTTCAAGGTATCGAAAAGGTCGTCAGTGAGCTGATCGAGGGTGGCTATCCTCCGGAAACGCCTGTGGCTGTCATTTACAAGGCTACTTGGCCGGATGAAAAGAAGGTCTTTGGCGATTTGACAAATATTGCTGAAAAGGTCAAAGAAGCTAAGATTAGAAAGACAGCTTTGATTTTGGTCGGTGACTTTTTAGGTCAGGAATTCTACTATTCCAAGCTCTACCATGCGGATTTCCAGCATGAGTTTAGACGGGGGAAGAGTAGCCATGCCAAGTAATTCTCAAGCTCGCTACGCAATCGCAACAGTGACAGCGGTCGGCAAGGACTTGGCTCTGACTCTGCGGGAGAAGCTGGGCAAGGAAATTCCTATCTATACGACGCCTCGCTTGGCAGATGACAGGGTCATTGCCATCGAAGGACGTGTGATTGAGGCGCTTGGTCAGCTCTTTCAGGAAGTGGATGTTCTCATTTGTATCATGGCTATCGGGGCAGTTGTGCGAGCTATTGCACCAGTCTTGAAAGACAAGGCGACTGACCCAGCAGTGGTTGTCATGGATGAGAAAGCGACCAATGTCATCAGCCTGTTGAGCGGACATCTAGGCGGAGCCAATCAAGTGACGCTAGACATCGCAGAATTGCTCGGTTCCAATCCTGTTATCACGACAGCGACAGATGTGCAGAATGTAACAGCCTTGGACAATTTGGCCCAGTCAGTCAATGGCTGGCGGCCAGAATTGAGAGAATTCATCAAACCTTTCAACAGCTATCTAGGCAGCGGCCGAACAGTCTATTTCTATCAGGAAAAGGACTGGGTTACTGACCTTCGTGGTCTGACTCTGGTGGATGAGGAAGAACTTGCGGTTGTTCTCAAAGGAACGGAACCGCTGATTCTGCTGACTGCAGAAAAAAAGGACATTCAAAGAGAAAATCTAGTTATTATCTATCCTCAACCCTATATCTTAGGAGTTGGAGCCAGAAAGGATGTGTCTCCTGCTGTCTTCCGAGAAGGCTTTGAGGAATTTTGTCAGCAGCAGGGGATTTCTGCCAGTGAGATTTCCAAAATCGTCAGCATTGATGTCAAGAAGGATGAAGCAGCTATTCTGGCCTTGGCCGAGGAATTGGGCTGTCCCTTTGTGACCTTTAGTAAGGAGGAGCTGTCTGTCGTAGCAGACCGCTATCCTCAGTCAGAATTTGTCAAAAAGACAGTCGGGGTCGGCAGTGTCGCCTTGGCCAGCGCAGATCTGGCCAGTCAGGGTCAAGTCCTGACAGAGCGCTTTGCCAAGAACGGCTGTACCTATGCGCTTGCAAAAGCAATAACCAAAAAGTAAATCAAAATAAAAAGCAGACGTTCTTATGAACCAACTGCCCTTATAAAGTTTTATCATACCCATAAAGGAGAAAAAATATATGTTATACGTTATCGGATTAGGCCCAGGTAAAGAAGAATTGATGTCACAAGAAGCATTGGCTGCTATAGCCGATTGTGAAATTATCGTCGGCTACTCAACTTATATGCGGTTGATTCTTGATTTGGTCAAGGACAAGGAGCTCGTAGCGAATGGTATGCGCCAGGAAATCGACCGTTGTCAAAAGGCCATTGATTTGGCTAGAGAGACTGGCAAAAATGTCGGAGTTGTTTCCAGTGGAGATGCCGGGGTCTATGGAATGGCTGGCTTGATTTTAGAATTGCTGGGAGATGCTAGTGATGTAGAAGTTAAGGTGGTTCCAGGTATTACAGCTAGTCTGGGTGCCGCTGCTGCTATGGGAGCTCCCCTCATGAACGACTTCTGTCACATCAGTCTGAGTGACTTGATGACGCCTTGGGAAATGATTGAGAAGCGTCTGCATGCCGCAGCTCAAGGTGACTTTGTGGTCTGTCTCTACAACCCTCGGAGTAAGGGACGTCCAGACCATTTGGCAAAAGCACTTTCTATCATGTCTGAGTACAAGTCAGAGGATACTATTGTCGGTATCGGTAAAGACATTGGCCGTAAGGATGAGGAAATCATCTTGACGACTATCAAAGACCTAGATGAGACTTTGGTAGATATGACGACAATTGTTATCGTTGGTAACAAAGAAACTTATGTTAAAAACGGACGCATGATCACACCTCGAGGATATACTTTATGATGAAATTACTGCTGGGAGGGACATCCGACAGCACCGCTATTTTAGAAGTGCTTGACCGCATGAAGATTGATGTGACTAGCTCTGTTGTCACAGACTACGGCCGGCACTTGGCTTCCAAGTTTGGCCAGCCAGTCATTCAAGGCCGGCTGACAGCTGAGGACATGGTTGCCTTTATCAAAGAGAATGATGTGGATGAAATCATTGATGCGACCCATCCTTTTGCGGACATTGTTTCCAAGGAAGCCATTCGGGCGGCAGAGGTGGCCGGTGTATCTTACCTGCGCTTTGAGCGTCAGGCGACCTTGGATTTGAGCGGAGCCATCGTGGTGCATTCGACCCAAGAAGCCATTGATGAGATTGCCAAGCGCGGCTACAAGACAGTCTATCTGGGAACGGGCAGCAAGACCCTGCCACTCTTTGTCAAGGGGCTGCCAGAGCAGCGGATTGTCGTTCGCGTTCTGCCGACTTCAGAAGTGCTTCTGGCCTGCGAAAGTCTGGGACTGGTAGCAGATCAGATTGATGCGATCAAGGCTCCATTTTCCAAAGAGTGTAATAAAGAGCTCTTGCTGCGTTCAGGAGCAGATGTCTTTGTTTCCAAGGAGAGCGGTACCGTCGGTGGTATTCGTGAAAAGATTGATGGCTGTCAAGAGCTGGGGATGGACTGCATTATCATCTCTCGGCCAATTGTGGCCTATCCGCAGATGGTTTCTAACTTAGAGGAGTTAGAGGCTTATCTGACAAAATAGCTAATAAAAGGAGAAAAAATGTCCGGTTTAGTAACATTACTGGGAGCGGGTCCAGGCGATGCGGAGTTGCTGACCCTCAAAGGCAAGAGACGACTTCAAGAAGCAGATGTCTTGGTCTTTGATCGCTTGGTCAATCAGGAACTCTTTCAGCATCTAAAGTCTGACTGTGAAAAGATAGATGTCGGCAAAAAGCCAGGTCAGCCCTGCATCCGACAGGAAGAAATTGAAAAGATTCTCATCGAAAAAGCCCGTCAGGGCAAGCGGGTAGTCCGCCTTAAGAGCGGTGATCCCTATATCTTTGGACGGGGTGGAGAAGAAGGAGTCAAGCTGGTGGAAGCCGGTGTGGACTTTGAAGTGGTGCCAGGCATCACCTCTGCTGTGGCAGGTCTGACCTATGCAGGGATTCCTATGACTTATCGGGATGTAGCAACTAGCTTCCATGTCTTTACTGCCCATCTCAAAGATGAGACAGAGATGCTCAATTGGGAAGCCATTTCTGAGCTCAAAGGAACTTTGGTCTTTCTTATGGGCATGAAAAATCTGCCTTCCATCGTCCAAGAGCTGACGGCTAGAGGCTATGGCAAGGACAAGCCAGCCGCCATCGTTGAATGGGGAACCCATCCTCAACAGCGCTCGGTGGACGGAACCTTGGGCAACATAGTAGAACTAGCAGAAGCTGCGGACTTTAAGGCGCCGAGTGTCATCGTTGTAGGTGATGTCGTGGCCTATAGACAGCAGCTGAATTTCCATGAGAATCTGCCGCTTTTTGGCCGGAAAATCCTTATCCAGCAATCAGACACTGGCAGATTGCCTCGCTTGCTCAGGGATGCTGGAGCTGCGCTGACCACTTTCCCTGCTCGAGATTTGGTTGAAGAGTTAGACTTGCAGCTGCCGGACTTGGAGCAGGTAGAAGGACTTCTCTTTGCAGATATGCAGAGCTGGCCGCTCTTCTTGAAAGCCCTCCGCAAGGCAGGCAGAGACTTGCGCAGTCTGCCGCATATCCGCTTTGCAGCGATTGGTCATCATACGGCTAAGTCTATCGAAGCAAGTGGTATTGTGCTGGATCGGATGACGCCTCAGCAGTCGGATGCGGATTTGGCAGCTGCTCTAGAAAAAGAAGGCGGCAACTGGTATATTCTGACAGCTGAGCATAAGAAAGCCAGTCTGGCAGAACTCTATTCTCTGCCGATTATTGCTAGCCACAGGCTGGCCTTTGACAGTCAGATTAGCAGTGACAATTGGTCAGAAATTGAAGTAGTCTGTCTTCCGAACTCAGCTGCGGCCATGAACTTTGTAGCAGCTAGTCAAGAAGCTGGATTTGACTGGAAGGAAGTTCCTATAGTTGTCATGGGTGCCAGCACACGGGCTGTTTTAGAGGAAGCAGGCTTTAGCAAGATTGTTGAGACAGATGAAGCGACTATCGCTTCCATCATCGACAAATGTCGGGAAATTCTCTGAAAGGATACAGGTCATGAGTAAAGCTATAGTAGTAGTCAGTTTCGGAACGACCTATCCCGAGACTAGACGCAAAACAATTGAGGCTTGTGAGCAGGCTATTCAGGAACATTTTCCAGACTATCCGGTCCACCGAGCTTTTACATCCAATGTCGTTAGACGGCGGATTAAGAAGCAGGAAGGTCTAGATATTCCTACGGTCAAAGAGATGTTAGAGCAGCTCTTGGAAGCGGGTACTGAAGAGGTCTATATCCAACCTCTCCATGTCATTTTGGGCAGCGAGTATGAAAAGATTCTCGCCCAAGCCAAAGAGTTTGAATCAGCTTTTAAAAAGTTAGTCGTTGCCAAGCCTCTGCTCAACAGTCAGGAAGACTATGAGGCTGTCAAGGATATTCTGCTGGAACGGTATGGCCATGAAGGTCAAGATGCATCAACAGTTCTGATGGGCCACGGCAGCCATCATTATGCTTTTACAGCTTATGCGGCCTTGGATCATATGATGAAGGGAAGCTCAGTCTATATCGGATGTGTAGAGAGCTATCCTCCGGTTGAACTGATTGAGCAGGAACTGAGGAGAGAGGGCGTCCGAGAAGTGCATCTGGCACCTTTCATGCTGGTGGCGGGCGACCATGCGACCAATGATATGAGCTCGGATGAGGAAGGGTCTTGGTATCACTTCTTCAAAGAGCAGGGATATGAAGTCAAGGCCCATCTGGTTGGTCTGGGCGAATACCCTGAGGTTCAGCAGCTCTATATTCAGCATTTAGAAGAAATTATCGAATAGGAGGAAGGAATGGCAAAATTTTACGGAATTGGTGTGGGACCGGGTGATAGCGAGCTAGTGACTATCAAGGCCAGTCGGCTTTTGGAAGACTTAGATATTCTCTATACACCAGAGGCTAAGAAGGGGAGCAAGAGCTTTGCATTAGGTATTGCGGAGCCCTACCTGAAAGAGCATTTGGAAATCAAGCAGCGGCATTTCCCTATGGTCCGTTCCAATTCGACCAAAGAAGTCCAGTGGCAGGCCATCTCTGCTGAAATCGCAGAGGATGTCAAGTCTGGCAAGAATGTCGGCTTTATCACACTGGGTGACCCCATGGTCTATAGTACTTACAGCTATCTGCTGGCCCTGCTGGAAAAGGAAATCGACTGTCAGACCATCCCTGGTATCACCTCTTTCTGTAGCATGGCTTCTGAGCTAGGTCAGCCTCTGACCATGGATGAGGAGTCTCTGGCGGTCATGCCGGCTACGGCTTCAGCTGAGAAGATCGAGGCGGCGCTTGAGCTGCATGACTCGATTGTGCTGATGAAGGTGGCCAATCACCTAGATACTGTCCTGCCTCTGCTAGAAAAGCTCGGTCTCTTGCAGCAGACTTTTATGGTTAGCAATTCTTCGACGGATAAGCAGCAGACCCTGCTGGGCCTCGAGGGAATCACACCAGAAACCAAGCTGCCTTATTTTACTACCTTCCTCGTGAAAAAGAAGATTTTTTAATATCAGAGCCCATGTTCATGGATAGGCATTCATCCTTTTGAGCTTAGGTTCTTAGTAAAGGAAAAAAATATGAAACTATTGAAAAATAAAAAAGTAACTTTTGTGGCCTTGTTGGCTATTTTGGCGGTACTGAGTACCCAGTCTGTGTCAGCTATGCATATCATGGAAGGCTATCTTCCACTCTTTTGGTGTATCTTCTGGTTCGCCGTATTCCTGCCTTTCTTTGTGGTCGGCTTGATGCGCATCAAGAAAATCGTTGCAGAGGATCCAAATTCCAAGACCATGCTAGCCTTGTCCGGTGCCTTTATCTTTATCCTGTCTTCTTTGAAGATTCCGTCTGTTACAGGATCTAGCTCGCATCCGACTGGGGTTGGTCTGGGGACAGCTATGTTTGGTCCGTCCGTTATCAGCGTTTTGGGAACCATCTGTTTGCTCTTCCAAGCCCTCCTCTTGGCTCACGGCGGCTTGACTACTCTGGGTGCCAATGCATTCTCAATGGCAGTGGTTGGTCCATTTGTCGGTTATTTTGTCTATAAGTTTGCTAAATCCATCAAGCTGTCTACACCGGTATCTATCTTTATCTGTGCTGTGATTGCTGACTTGGCCACTTATGCGACAACTTCTATCCAGCTCGGTTTGGTCTTTCCAGATGCTAACAGCGGCTTTGTTGGTTCTGCGATGAAATTCATGGGTGTCTTCTTGACCACTCAAATCCCGATTGCTATCGTAGAAGGATTGCTGACAGTTGTCCTCTATAACTTGATCTCAGAAAATATCAAAGAAAGAGCAGGTCTGTTCAAATGAAAAAATATAAGAATATCATCTTAATCTTGGCTGCAGTAGCAGTCACTCTAGCTGCCTTTATCTTTGCCCCTAAGGGTGTGGAATACAGTGGAACAGATGACGCTGCTGAAAAAACCATTAGCACTATCCAAAAAGACTACGAGCCTTGGTTTTCACCGATTTTTGAGCCAGCAGGTCCGGAAGTAGAGAGTCTGCTCTTTACCCTGCAAGGCAGTATCGGAGCGGGGATCATCTTCTATGTCATTGGCTACCACAAAGGGAAAAAACAAGGCCAACAAAAGGAAGTTTCTGAACATAAATAAAAGCCTTCAACAGTAAGAGCGAGCTCTGGTTCTTGATAGCGATTAAGCCTGTCTGGGACTGGAGTTGCTCTGTGCTGGGAGGTATTGCAAAACATAGCTAGAAAGGAGAGCTACCTCATGTTTGCGATTGATAAATACGCCTATCAAAACCGGTTGAAAAATCTGCCGGTTGCTTATAAATTTGTCATCTATGTACTCTTGTTAGCTGTCAGTTTTTCTGGTGTCAGGAGTCTGCAGCTAGGGCTCATTGTCTTGGTGGCGCCTCTGACTTGCTATCTAGCTCGGCTTCCGTGGTTGCGCTATCTAAAGTGGTATCTGCACGCCAGTATTTTTATTCTGATTAGTCTCTTGACCTTTGTCTTGACCTATCAGAATAATCAGGAACAGCTCTTGCTGGCCTTGCCTTTAGGTCAAGGTTATCTGGGCATCAGCCAATCCTCTGTCCAGCAGACCATTTTTATCCTCTTGCGGATCTACTCATCCTTGGTTTCGACTTATTTCTTTGTCCTGACAGTGCCTTTTGCTCAGATGCTGCGGCTTTTTAAAGCCATGCACGTACCGCGGGTACTGCTAGACTTAATCGTCCTCATGTATCGCTTTATTTTCCTGGTCTTCTATGAGTTTGTGACCATTCGGGATACCTTGGACTTGAAATTCTCCTTTTACAATAAAAGGAAGCAACACCAGGCTTGGGGCAGATTAGCCAATACTCTCTTTGTCAAACTGCTGGATGATAATCAGCATTTAAATGAGGTGCTGACGCTAAGATTTGATGCAGAGCATAGTGAGTAATGAAAGCGCATTTACAAGAAGACAGTTTTTATACTATAATGGAAAGTAGATAGGAAACTCAGATGTTACAAGTGAAGAATATTTCTTTTGCGTATGACGAAAATCCAACGCTGCACGATATTTCTATGGACTTTGAAGAAGGCCGGATTACTGGCATTCTAGGAGTTAACGGTTCAGGTAAGTCTACCATCATGAAAATCATCACCCGACTGCTCAAACCGCAGAAGGGAAGCATTTTATATGATGGTCAGCCTGTAGGCGACTCTAAGAAGGCTTTGTTCCAGTATCGGCAGCATGTCAATATGGTCTTTCAGAATCCAGAGCAGCAGCTCTTTTATACTATTGTGAAGGACGATATTGGCATGGCCTTGGAAAATTTAGGCTATGAAGAAAACGAGATAGCAAGCAGAGTAACGACGGCTCTAGAGATGATGGACATCTCTCATCTGCAGGACAGACCCTTGCAGTATCTGAGCTACGGCCAGAAAAAGCGGGTGGCTATTGCAGGTATGCTGGCCCTGCAGCCCAAGTATCTGCTGCTTGATGAGCCGACGGCTGGACTGGATCCAAAAGGGCGGGACCAGATGGCTGCGACTATGAAAAAGCTAGTCCAGGCTGGAACCAACATCATCGTATCCAGCCATGACATGGATCTGATGTATGACTGCTGTGACTATGCCTACCTGCTGCAGAAGGGGCATTTGATTGCGGAGGGCAGCAAGTTTGATTTCTTCCAGCAGGGAGATCTGCTAGTAAATGCAGGCTTGGCTGTACCTTGGATTGTCAAGCTTCATCAGACTATCCAGACGCCACTGGCAGAAAATGAAGCTGCTTTCTTTGAGCAGCTAGGAGGAAATAGAACATGGTCAAATCATTGATGGTACAGGGGACTGCCTCAGATGCTGGAAAGAGCATTATTGCGGCGGGTCTCTGCCGGATTTTCAAGCAGGATGGCCTGGAAGTGGTGCCTTTTAAGTCGCAGAATATGGCGCTCAATTCCTTTATCACCAAAAAAGGAGATGAAATGGGCCGGGCTCAGGTCGTTCAGGCTGAGGCAGCTGGCAAAGAGCCGGATGTCCGCATGAATCCAGTCCTGCTCAAGCCAACATCTGACCGCAAGTCCCAGGTCGTCTTTTTAGGCCGGGTACTGCGGGATATGGATGCTGTCGAATACCATGAATACAAGCAGCAGCTCCTGCCTAAGATTAAGGAAGTCTATGAGGAGCTGGGCGCTGAAAATGATATCATCGTCATCGAGGGTGCGGGCAGTCCAGCTGAAATCAATCTCAATGACCGAGACATTGTCAATATGGGCATGGCCAAGCTGGTTGATGCGCCAGTGATTTTAGTGGCGGATATTGATAAGGGAGGCGTCTTTGCCTCTATCTACGGAACGATTGAGCTCATGCCACCTGAGGATCGCAAGCGGATTAAGGGGGTTATTATCAATAAATTCCGAGGCGATGTAGCCCTGCTGCAGTCCGGTATTGACATGATTGAGGAGCTGACCCAGGTGCCGGTTATCGGAGTGGTGCCTTATGCCCAGCTGGATATTGACAGCGAGGACAGCGTGGCTCTGGTGCAAAAGAGCCGGCGCTTTGATAGCAGAAAGAGTCTGGATATCGCAGTTGTCAGCCTCAAGCGCCTGTCCAACTTTACGGATTTTCACAGTTTAGAAATCCAGCCGGATGTTTCTGTCCGTTATGTCCAGCCTGGTGATGCGATTGGTCGGCCGGATCTCTTGATTCTGCCGGGCAGTAAAAATACCATCGAAGACATGAACTATCTGCGAGAGTCTGGTCTTGAAGCCGAGATTCTCGAGTGTCTGGAGCAGGGCGTGCGAATCTTTGGGATCTGCGGCGGCTATCAGCTGCTGGGGCAGAAGATTAGCGACCCGCTGCACCTAGAGTCTGACTTAGAAGAGATTAGCGGTCTAGGGATTTTAGAGACAGAGACGGTGCTTCAGCCGGTCAAGCGGACGACTCAGGTCAGAGCCCTGCATGAGGGGCAAGAGCTAGAGGGCTACGAGATTCACATGGGGGAAACCCAGCTGGCGGATAGTCTTGAGCCATTCTCCATCGTCAAGGAGCAAAATGGTGAGGCGACCGAGCGACTAGATGGGGCAGTGGCTTATGGAGGACAGGTGCAGGGAACCTACCTGCATGGGGTCTTTGACAATCTAGAATGGACTCGTCAGTACCTGAATGAACTTCGTCTGGCTAAGGGCTTAGAGCCGCTAGAGGACCAGCTTATCAGTATCAAAGACTTTAAAGACAAAGAGTATGATAAGTTGGCAGACGTCCTGCGTCAGTCTTTGGACATGGAGCAGATCTATCAAATCATCAATAGAGAAGAAAAATGAGAATTTATACGAAATACGGTGACAAGGGCTTTACACGGCTCTACGGTGGGGATCGAGTATCCAAGACCCATATTCGGGTCGAAGCTTATGGAACGATGGACGAGCTTTGCTCTCATCTAGGCTATGTCGTATCTGAGATGCGTGACTATCCTATCTTAGACGACTTGCGTCTGGAATGCGAGGAAATCCAGCAGCATCTCTTTGACTGTGGCAGCGACTTGGCTACACCGAGGGAACTGCGTCCCTACAAGCAAGAGCCAGCCAATGTCAGCTGGCTGGAGGAGCGGATGGATGAGTATATGCATATTCCTCCGAAAATCGACCGCTTTATCATTCCGGGCGGCCATCGGATTGCCAGTCTCCTGCATGTGGCCCGCACCATGACCAGACGCTTGGAACGCCATATGGTAGCTGTTATAGAGGCAGAAGAAGCAGTCAATGAGGTAGGATTGATCTATATCAACCGCCTATCGGATTACTTTTTTGTGCTGGCTCGATTGGTCAATGACCGTCTAGAGGAGCCAGATACAGTTTACAAACGCAGCGCGAAAATCTTTCGGGAAAAGAAATAGGAGAAGCTAGCATGTATCCAGTCATGATTAATATCAGAGAGAAGAAAGTCGTGGTAGTGGGAGGCGGCAAGGTCGCAGCGCGGAAGATTAAGACCCTGCTGGCTGAGCAGGCTGCTGTGACAGTGGTCAGTCCGACTCTGCATGTTGACATTCCGCAGGCTGAGGTCCAATGGCTAGCTAGACCCTATCAGACAGGTGATTTGGAAGGCGCGAAACTGGTCTTTGCCTGTACAGATCAGGCAGAAGTTAACCATCAGATTATGGAGGATGCGGCACCCAGTCAGCTGGTGAACAATACGGGCGACAAGACCTTCTCTGACTTTTACAATGTAGCCATTGCGCGAAAGAAGGACATGTCTGTCATGATCTCGACCAATGGCCTCTCGCCCAGCCGTTCCAAGGAGATTCGCAAGAAGATAGAAGCAATTTTAGACCAACTTTAAAAGAAGGAAAGAAGCATGCACCTATTATATGTGGGTTTGACCCATCGGGAAACGCCGCTGACAATTTTGGAAAAAGCGCATTTTTCAGATCAGGAGGGGCTCAAAGCTCTGAAGCTCCTGAAAAGAGAAAAAAGTATCTTGGAAAATATCATCCTGTCCACCTGCAATCGGACCGAGCTCTATCTGGTGGTGGATCAGCTCCACACTGGCCGCTACTATTCCAAGCATTTTTTGGCAGACTGGTTTCAAATCCCTGTCAAGGAACTGGAAGAGTATTTAGTCTTTCGTGAGGGGGATGAGGCTCTGCGGCATCTGCTGCGGGTCTCCATCGGCCTGGAATCCAAGATTGTCGGTGAAAGCCAGGTCTTGGGTCAGCTCAAGCAGGCTTTTCTGACAGCGCAAGATGCTGGTACGACTGGAATTGTCCTCAATCAGGCTTTCAAGCAGGCGCTGACCTTTGCCAAGCGAATGCATGATTCTTATCGGATCAATGACCGGCCCATTTCTATCGGTCTGACCGCCATCCAAGAATTGGACCGACTGGGGCTGGATTACAGCACTAAAAAGGTAGCTGTTATCGGTCTGGGAGAGATTGGTCAGCTGGTGACTAAGTATGTCTTACAGCGGCCTTTCAAGTCAGTCATGCTGCTCAATCGGACGGTCAGCAAGACTCAAGCATTTCTGACAGAAGACAGGGTGTCTGCCCATGACTGGAATGAGTTGGAAGCGGTGCTGGCGGATGCGGATGTGGTTTTTTCGGCAGTTAAAACGGAAGAATACATTATCTTTCCCTCCCTGCTTAAGGCGGATGCGGTCGTGTTTGACCTCTGTCTGCCTCGTTCCTGCCATCCAAGCTCATCTCTGAAGCTCTATAATATCGAAAATCTAACCAATCAACTGGAGCAATATAAGGCCGAGCGGCAGGAGATTGCTGGTCGGATTGCTTTGGAGATTGATGAGGAGCTGGTCAAGTTTGCTGACTGGCGTCAGCAGTTGGGCATTATTCCTCTGATTCAGGAAATCAGGGATAAGGCTTTGGAAGCTCAAGCTTCGGCCATGGAAAGCCTTAATCGTAAGATTCCAGATTTGACCGAGCGGGAGCAGAAGCAGATTTCCAAGCACATGAAGAGTATTATCAACCAAGTCTTGAAGGAGCCAATCTTGCAGCTCAAAGAGCTGTCAGTCGGTGAGCATTCAGACTATGACATTGCCTTGATTGCCAAGATATTTGGCTTGCACAGAGAAAGGGGAAAAGATGAAGGTCATTAAGGTAGGAACCCGCAAGAGTAAGCTGGCCATGACCCAGACCCAACAGTTAGTGGACCAGCTCAAGGCGCTCCATCCAGAGCGGGACTTTGTCCTTGTTCCCTATACTACAAAGGGAGATCGTTTGACCCATGTCAGCCTCCAGGAAATTGGCGGCAAGGGAGTCTTTGTCAAGGAAATTGAGCGGGCTCTCTTGGCTGGTGAGATTGATATGGCAGTCCATAGTCTCAAGGATATGCCGGCTAAGCTAGCTGAGGGCTGTGCGCTCGGTGCGATTAGTCAGCGAGAAGATGTCCGGGATTGCTTGATTTTCCGTCAAGCTGGCCAGACATTGGCTGACCTGCCTGAGGGCGCTCTTATAGGAACTAGCAGCATTCGTCGACAGGTTCAGCTGCAGGCTCAGAGACCGGATTTGACTTTTAAGCCACTTCGGGGCAACATTGATACACGCATCAAGAAGCTGGAAGAAGGTGAATACGATGCGATTGTCTTGGCTATGGCTGGACTTAAACGCTTGGGCTGGCTGGACCAAAGCCGACTTCACATTCAACCTTTAGAGACCAGTCTTTGTCTGCCAGCTATTTCTCAGGGCGCTTTGGCTGTGGAATGCCGAGAAGAGGATGAGGAACTGCGGAGTCTCTTGGCAACTGTTCAGGATGAGAAGACAGCTGCTGAAGTGGCAGTTGAACGGGCAGTTTTGGCTCATATGAATGCAGACTGCACCTTCCCTATCGCTGCTTTTGCCCAGAAAAACGGTCAGGATTATCAGCTGAAGGCCATGCTGGCCAAGGAGGATGGTCAATGTGTCTTTGTCAGCCTGCAAGGGCAGGATGGTCAAGAATTAGCAGAGCAGGCTGTGCGCCAGTTAGCCGATAAGGGAGCAGTAGGAATGCCATGGTTAAAAAAATAATCTTTACCAGAGAACAGGCGCCAGACTCTGCCTGGTTAGCAGAAATCAGACAGTCAGGATTTGAGACACATCATGTCCCTCTCATCCGCTGCCAGTCTCTGCCCTTGCCAGAAGCTGTCCAAGCAGTTCTTCCAGAAGCCGACTGGGTCTTTTTTACAAGTGCTGTCGCAGTGGAGGCTTTCAGTCCCTATCTGAAAGCGGATTACCGGATTGCGACCATTGGACCGCAGACCAGTCAGGCGCTGGACAAGCTAGGCCGAGCCTGTGATTTTCAGTCCAGCAGCCACTATGGTCTTGACTTTATTCAAGAGTGGCTGGATTTAGCTCTGCCAACGCAGAAGATCTTGCTGCCCCAGAGTAGCTTGTCCAATCTCAGTCTGGCTGAGAAATTAAAAGAAGCAGGTCATGATGTCTGGGCTTGGCCTATGTACGAAACGGCCTCAAATCCTGCTGGTCAGGACCAGCTCGAGACCTATCTGTCCCAAGAGGATGTGATTTGGACCTTTGCTAGTCCGTCGGCTTGGCAGAGTTTTTGTGCTATTAAGCCCCATCTAGCATCCAGTCATCAGATTGCAGTGATTGGCCAGACAACGGCTCAGGCAGTCAAGGAGTCCGGCTATGGGGTAGACTACCAGCCCCAGAGTCCTTCTGTTGAGGAAATGGTCAAGGAAATAATCAAGAAAGAAGAGAAGAAGCATGGAATTTTATAGACATCGCAGACTGAGGAGAAGCAGCGGTCTGCGGCAGCTGGTTCGAGAAACCAAACTGTCTGTGGATGATTTTATCCAACCCTTGTTTGTCAAGGAAGGTCTAACTGAAAAGCAAGAAGTCGCCTCCATGCCGGGAGTTTATCAGTTCTCCCTCGAGGATTTGCTGCCAGAAGTTCAGGAATGTGTGGACTTGGGCATTCGGGCTTTTATCGTCTTTGGCATTCCGTCAGAAAAGGACGAAAGAGGCAGCCAAGCTTCAGCTGAAAATGGCATTGTCCAGGAAGCTATTCGTCTGATCAAGAAGCATTTCCCTGAGACGGTCGTCATTGCAGACACCTGTCTCTGTGAGTTTACCAGTCACGGCCATTGCGGTATTTTGCGAGGGGAGGAAGTGGACAATGATCTGTCTCTGACTAGACTGACAGAAGTTGCTGTCAGCCAAGCCAGGGCTGGAGCAGATGTCATTGCACCTTCTAATGCCATGGACGGTTTTGTGGCGGCTATTCGTCAGGGGCTTGATGCGGCAGGCTTTGAAGATATTCCGATCATGTCCTATGCCATTAAGTTTGCCTCTAGCTTTTATGGACCTTTCCGAGATGCAGGTGAGAGTGCTCCGGCCTTTGGCGACCGCAAGACCTATCAGATGGATCCGGCCAATCGCTTGGAGGCTTTGAGAGAAGCCAAGAGCGATGAGGAGCAGGGAGCAGACTTTCTCATGGTTAAGCCAGCTCTAGCCTTTCTGGATATCCTCAGAGAGCTGCGCCAGGAAACCCGGCTGCCTCTGGTGACCTATAATGTCAGCGGAGAATACGCCATGGTCAAGGCAGCCGCTCAGCATGGCTGGATCAATGAAAAAGCCATTGTCATGGAAACCTTGACCAGTATGAAGCGGGCTGGGGCAGACTTGATTATCACTTATTTTGCCAAGGATGCGGCTGGCTATCTGAAAGAAGGATAGAGACTGCGGAAAATCAGCAGTTTTCTAGATAAGGAGGACGAACTTGAAGAGAGAACATTCCAACCAATATTTCACAGAGGCTCAAAAGCTCTTTCCAGGCGGGGTTAATAGTCCTGTCCGGGCTTTTAAGGCTGTGGGTGGTCATCCGCTTTTTATCGAAAAAGCCAGCGGAGCCTATCTGCATGATGTCGATGGCAACCGCTATATTGACTACGTCCTGTCTTGGGGACCCATGATTTTGGGGCATGCTCCTAAGGATGTGTTGCCGGCAGTTGAGGAAGCTATTTGGGAGGGGACTAGCTTTGGTGCTCCTAGTCCCAGAGAGATTGCCCTTGGCCAGCTGGTGCAGGAGCGTCTGCCTTTCATGGAAAGAATGCGGATGGTCAATTCGGGAACGGAAGCGACCATGAGCGCCATTCGGGTAGCGCGTGGGGTGACCAAGCGTTCTAAAATTGTCAAATTTATCGGCTGCTATCACGGCCACAGCGATTCCTTTTTGGTTCAGGCTGGTTCAGGCTTGGCCAGTTTTGGGATTGCTGATTCTGCCGGAGTCATTGCTCAGGTAGCTGGGGAAACTCTGGCTTTACCTTACAATGACACAGATGCTCTCAAGGCTTGCTTTGAAAAGCACGGAGATGACATCGCCTGTGTCATTTTAGAAGCCGTTGCTGGCAATATGGGCTTGATCCCTGCGGATGCGGACTTTATCAGGAATATTCGCTCCCTCACTCAGGAATACGGCTCTCTCTTCATCGTGGATGAGGTCATGAGTTGTTTCCGAGCTCATTATCAGGGGGCGGTCGGGCTCTATCAGACAGAGCCAGACCTTGTCTGCTTGGGCAAGGTTATCGGTGGCGGCTTCCCAGTCGCAGCCTTTGGCGGCAAGGCCGTCTATATGGATCAGGTAGCTCCCCTAGGCAGTATCTATCAGGCTGGTACCCTATCGGGCAATCCAGTCGCAATGACGGCCGGTTACAAAACCTTGAAACAGCTGACACCTGAGCTCTTTGCTGAGATTGAAGAGAAAACGAACTACCTCTGTGATGGCCTGCGAAGTCTAGCCGATAAGTACAGCATTAATCTGCAAGTCGTGTCCAAGGGAACCATGTTTGGCTTCTTCTTCAGCCAGAAGCCGGTCCGCAATTTTGAGGATTCTAAGGCGGCTGACCATGCTCAGTTTGCAAGACTGCACGGTCTCTTGCTGGAACAAGGCATCTATCTGGCGCCATCTCAATATGAAACCAACTTTATGTCCAGTGCCCATACTAGAGTGGATCTAGACCAGACCTTGGCAGCCTTCGAGCAGGCATTTCAAGCAATGAAAGAAGAAGCAAATGGCTAAGATTGTGTTAGTGACAGGCGGTGCCAGAAGTGGCAAGTCGGCATTTGCGGAGGAGCAGTTGGCTGACCGAGAGCGAGTTTGCTATATTGCGACCGGCCTGCCCCGAGGAGAAGATCCAGAATGGCAGGAGCGGATTCGCCTGCACCAAGAACGCCGGCCGGCTTCCTGGACAACTCAGGAACAGTATGCAGGGCTGGCGGACTGGTTGCGAGAACAGTCGCATCCAGTTTACCTGCTGGACTGTGCCACCCTTCTGACCAGCAATCGCCTCTTTGATTTAATTGCTCAGCATTTTCCAGACAAGCTAGAGCTGACCGAGGAGCATTTTCTCAGCCGGCAGGAGCAGTCTTTCCTGCTGCAGCTCTTGGAAGAAGAATGGCAAGAGCTCCTATCCACAATCCGTCAGACAAATGCTGAGTGCTGGATTGTAACGGACGAGGTTGGACTGGGCATTGTCCCAGAGACCAGACTAGGGCGCTTCTTCCGTGATGTGCAGGGCAAGATTAACCAACTGATTGCAAAGGAGGCGAGTGAGGCTTATCTAGTCATTTGCGGCCTAGCTCAGCAGTTGAAATGATAAAGGCATTGATTATCTATACCCAATTTTTTAGCCGGATTGTGATTCCAAAGGCAGTGGATATTTCCTATTTGCGACGGGGGCTTCCTTTTCTGACCCTCTTTGGCCTCTTGCTGGGTTTGATTTCAGGTGGATTTTATTTCCTAATGAGTCTAGTTCTGCCTGGAATGGTTGCTTGGGTTCTGACCCTTGCTTTCGATGTTCTGCTGACAGGTGGTTTTCACTTAGACGCTCTGGCGGATACAGCGGATGGACTTTTCTCCTCTCGTAAGAAGGAGCGGATGCTGGAGATTATGAAGGATAGTCGCATTGGCAGCAATGGCGTTATGGCACTCATTCTCTACTATGCTCTGATGCTGGTTCTCTATCCTTATCTGCCGGAGCCTCGCTGGTTTATCGTGGCTAGTCTGACCATGATTGGCAAGGCCGGTCTTAGTTTACAGCTCTACCAGATGGCCTACGCCAGAGAGGGCGGCGGCTCGGGAAATTTCTTCAGTGGCAGCAAGACTAGTCATATCCTGCTTGCCCAGCTTCTTCCCTTACTACTATCTATTCTGGTCTTCCGCTGGAGAGGCCTTCTGGCTTACGGCCTGGTATTTCTGGGAGCAATCGGCTATCGTCGTTTCGTTTATAATAAAATTGACGGCCACACAGGCGATACGCTAGGGGCCTATGTCGAAATTGCCCAGCTTCTCTATCTTTTAGGATTGGTGGTGCTGGGATGAAAAGATGGTATTTGATGCGGCATGGTCAGACAGACTACAACCGCAGGCGTTGCTTTTACGGCAGCTATGATGTCTCAATCAATGAACAAGGGAAAGCGGATGCCAAGCGGCTGCAACTTTTGATGCAGGAGTACCCAGTTGATGTGATTTACACCAGTGGTCTCAGACGGACGCAGGAAACAGCCCAGCTGGCTTTTCCAGAAAGGCAAGTACAGTCCATAGGCGACTTTGACGAGCGGGGTTTTGGACAATGGGAAGGCTTGACAGCTGATGAGATTGAAGCGGCTTTTCCAGAAGTCTGGCAGGCTTGGCTGGAGGCCCCCTTTGAAGTCACGCCTCCTGAGGCAGAAGTTTTCTCAGACTTTCAGACTAGAGTCTGGGCAGCAACGGACCGCCTGCTAGATAGTGCTGATGAGTCAATCGCTCTAGTCGCTCATTTGGGAGTGCTGCGCCTGATTTACCAGTATTTGGTTGACCCAGAGGCGGTTTTCTGGAACATTGATGTCCCCCAAGGACGAGTGCTGCTCTTGGAAGAGCGAGACCGGACTTGGCAGGCGACCTTACTCTAAGGATTTATTATTTAAAAACAAACAACAGGATTTATCTTGGGAAAGAGGTGACCAGATGAATACACAGATTCAGGATAAATTTACTTTTAAAAATGGCCAGACCATGCGCAATCGAGTCGTCTTGGCGCCTATGACCATCTGTGCTAGTGAGCCGGGTGGCTATGTATCTCAGGCAGATATTGATTTTTTTGCCCGCCGGTCTAGGTCGGTTGGTATGGTCATTACTGGCAGTACCTATGTCCATCCTCTGGGCAAGTCCTTTGCTGAGAGCTTCAGCGGCGCCGAGGACGATAAGATTGAGGGGCTTAGCCGTCTGGCCAAGGCCATCAAGGATCAAGGGGCTCTGGCTATTGTGCAGCTCTATCATGGTGGTCGTATGGTTCTGCCTGATTTGATTGACGGTCAGCCAGTAGCACCCAGTTCTGTCAAGGCTCCGCGCGATTATTTGGCAGAGCCAAGGGCGCTCAAGAACGCTGAAGTGGAGCAGGTCATAGAGGACTTTCTGTCAGCTATCAGACGGGCGATTCAGGCTGGCTTTGATGGAGTCGAGCTTCATGGCGCCAATACCTACCTGATCCAGCAGTTTGTCTCTCCCCATTCGAATGTCCGTCAGGACAAGTGGGGCGGCAGTCTTAACAACCGCCTGCGCTTTCCAAAGACCTTGCTGAAAAGAGCCAAGCAACTAGTCAAAGAAGAGGCTGACCGCCCCTTCCTAATTGGCTACCGCTTTTCTCCGGAAGAGATTGAAGAGCCAGGTATCCAGCTTTATGATACCCTGCAGTTACTGGAGCAGCTTATCTATCATCAGGTGGACTATCTGCATATTTCGACCTCAGATGTCTGGCGCTCGTCTATCAGAGATTCTCAGGACTCGGAGCCAGTGATTCAGAAAATTATCAGAAAAATTAATGATAGAGTGCCCCTAATTGGTGTCGGTCAGATAGAGACCAAGCAGGATGCCCAGCGAGTATTGGATGCGGGGATTCCGCTCTTTGCCCTCGGCAAGGCCCTGCTCCTAGACCCAGATTGGACAGAAAAGGTTGTCTCTGGCCGGGAGGCAGAAGTCATCCGAGCTTATCGTGATGAGCTGCAGGCTGACTTGGCTCTACCAACTGCCTTTGTCGAAGATGCTCGAAGCTATCTGGAAGGAAAAGATTAAGACATACCAAGCCAGAAGGAGGACAAATAATGAGCAATCATTTGTTTTTCACTCGTTTGCTCTCTCATCGGCAGGACACTGAACCACCTTAGACAGAGAGCCAATAGTATCTAGATTTGACTAGGACAGACCGTCTTAAATTAGTTTACAAAATAGAAAAGGAATTTGAATATTTATGAAACATTTTAAAAAAATAATGGTTTTAGCCTTGGCAGGCCTAGCCCTAGCCTCCTGTGTAAACCCTAGCAAAACCAGCGAACCTGCTGGCGATAGTGGCAGCAAGACTGTAACCATCGGCTATACCCAGTTTCCAGCAAATGTGGATCCAGCAGCGGAATACAATGGTTGGTTCACGGTTCGTTACGGAGTGGGAGAAACCCTCTTTAAGATGGACGACAAACTTGAGGTAAAACCTTGGCTGGCTGAGAAAATCGAAGCAGTCTCAGACCTAGAGTGGAAAATTACCCTCAAGGATAAGGTGACTTTCCAAAATGGTGAAAAAATGACCGGTGAAAAGGTCAAAGCCTCTCTGGAACGCTTGATTAAGACAAGCGAACGGGCAGCATCAGATATGGGCATTGACAGTATCTCTGCGGAAGGTCAAACCGTGACCATCAAGACAAAGGCTGTGCAGCCGATCATGGCGAATCTCTTGGCAGAGCCATACTCCGCCATTGTCGATACGACTGGCAAGAGTGCATCTGACAAGGCTCCTGTCGGAACTGGCCCTTACATGGTGACCAAGTACACTCCTGAGAGCGGAGCAGAGCTCAAGGCTTATGATGACTACTGGGATGGCAAGCCAAAAGTTGCTAATCTGAAGATCAAATACTTCTCTGATCCGACAGCTATTTCTGCAGCCCTCAAGTCTAAGGAAGTTGATGCCGTCTATGGTCTGCCTTATGCAAATCTAAGTACCTATGCTTCCGATAAGAACTACAAAATCTCTGAAGTAGAAGGTTCTCGCTACCTAGCTTACTACTATAACTTTGAAAATCCTTACGTGGCAGATGATAAGTTCCGTCAGGCTTTGGATACCTTGGTTGACAAGAAGACCTACTCAGAATCCCTCTTTAAAGGATCAGCTGTGCCAGCCGTTGGACCTTTCCCGACAGGCTTTGCCTTTGCCCTGCAAAAGAGCGTCCATGAATTTAACGTAGACAAGGCTAAGAAACTCTTGGATGAAGCTGGCTACAAGGATACTGACGGCGATGGTTATCGTGAAAAAGACGGCCAAAAAGTCAGCATTGAGCTGCTGTCCTTTACCCGTCTGCCTGAAATGCCGCTGGCTGTAGAAGCAAGCCAACAACAGCTCAAGGAAGTCGGAATCGAAGCGACTATTAAGAAAGTTGAAGTCAGTGCCGTTGCCAGTGAAAAGGACTATGCCTTCACACCTTACGCGGTGGTAGCAGCTCCTATCGGTGATCCATATGCCTTCTTCAACAGTGCCGTTAAGACCAATGGTACAGCCAATATCGGTCACTACAGCAACCCAGAAGCAGACAAGAAAATCGAAGAGTTAGCGACTGAAACTGATCCAGCTAAGCGCAATCAGCTCAGCAAGGAAATCCAAGAAATCATGGATAAGGACTACGGCTTTACCATCATCGGATTCTTCAAGGTAGCTCTGGTAATGGATAAGTCCGTCTCTGGTTTGGAATCTCATCCAACAGACTACTATCACGTCAGCAACAAACTATCAAAGGAATAAAACATGCTGGAAATGAAAGATCTGCTGGTGCAGTCAGCAGATAAAGTCATTCTAGATCGGGTCTCCCTCTCTCTTGCTGAGGGGGAGTCCCTTTCGATTGTGGGCGAGAGTGGCAGTGGCAAGTCTACCCTGCTCAAGATGCTGCTGGGTCTCCCACTCAGGGGGCTGACAGTGACAGAGGGCAGTATTGTCTTTGACGGGCAGGAAATTCAGCCCCAGGACCACCGCATTTATCTGACTTTTGTAGGCCGAGAAGTGGCCTGGATTAGTCAGCATGCCAGTCTCAGCTTCAATAACCGTCGTAAGATCAAAAAGCATTATCAGGACTTGGTGAAAAATCAGGGTCAGCAAGCAGCAAATTTCCGTCCCTTGGAAGAATGCCTAGAGATGGTGGGACTGCTGCCTGAAAAAGTTATCGATAAGTATCCTTTCGAGCTTAGTGGCGGTATGATGCAGCTAGTCGGTGTAGCGCTGGCTCTAGCCAGCAGGCCCAAACTATTGCTGGCTGATGAGCCGACTAGCGCTCTGGATGTCCTGTCGAAAATGAAGCTGCTTGATCTCTTGAGCCAGCTTCATCAAGAGGAAAACATGGCTATTCTCTTTGTCACACATGATATCAGCGTAGCTGAGCATCTGGCACAAAAAGTAGTCGTCATGAAGGAAGGACAGATAGTCGAAAGCGGTCCAGCCCATCAAGTTCTTCGCTATCCTGAGCAGGCTTATACCCAGAAATTGCTGAAGGCAGTGCCTAAACTGGCGGAGTTTAGAGAAGGGGAGCAGCTATGAATCAAGTATTGATCGGTCGCCAGTTGACCTACGAGTACAGTCAGATAGGCGAGCGGAGAATCGGTGTCTTTGATATTGACATTAGCTTGGAAAAGGGACAGGCTTTAGGGCTGGTCGGAGAGTCAGGCTCTGGTAAGAGTACCATTGCCAAACTCATCTGCCGCTTTTTAAAACCGGACCAAGGGGAGCTAACCCTACTGGGCCAGCCAGTCTCTGCCTACAAGGATAGGGACTACTATGGTCGGGTCCAGTACATTGCCCAGCAGCCCCAGTCGACTTTTCATCCCAAGCGCAGCATTCAGCAGAGCCTGGAAGAGGTCTGTCGAAACTTCTCTCTCTATCAGCAGCAGTCAGATAGAAAGCAGGCCATCCATGACTTGCTGACTTCGGTCGGTCTGACACCTGAGCTTGCCCGGCGGCTGCCGCACCAGCTGAGCGGAGGAGAATGCCAGCGGGCGGCCATTGCCCGTTCCCTGCTGATTAATCCCGATGTGCTCATCTGCGATGAAATTACCAGTGCTCTGGATGTGACCGTTCAGTATGAAGTCATGCAGCTGCTGGCAGATATCAAGGAGCGCTCTCAGACCTCCTTTCTCTTCATCTCACATGACATCGCACTGGTCAGCAATTTTGCAGAAGATTTGATTGTCCTCAAGGACGGAATCGTACAAGAAAAGGGCAGCATGCGAGAGGTCGTCTCTGCTCCCAAGAGTGACTATACCAAGCTCTTGCTCAGTCAGTACAGGGAGGATAAAGATGAGGATTAAGCAACAACTAGACTCTATGGCGCCATGCAGCAGCTATCAAGGCAGTCTGCCCATCACAGATGAGCTGGCTATCCAGTACACTCTGCTCAAAGGACAGGACTCCCAGCACTTGCTGACCATCAGTGCTGCAGTTCATGGCTGTGAGTATGTTGGGGTTAAGGCGCTGATGGACTTGGCTCATGAATGGGACTTTAACTTTCAGGGCTCTGTCCTCCTCCTGCATGCAGTCAATGTCAGCGGCTTCTGGGCTCGGGAGACGACACTTGTACCTGAGGACGGCCTCAATCTGAACAGGATTTTTCAGGACCAAGAGCCAGTTTCCAGCCTCAGCTATCAGATTCGGTCTGTGATTGAGAGCCAGGTTTTTAGCGTCAGTGACTTCCTGATTGACCTGCATAGTGGCAATCGGGAAGAACTGCTGACCCCTCATGGTTACTATTCTCTGCGGGCAAATCCAGAGGTGGTCGAAAAGTCCTATCAGATGCTGCAGGCTTCTGGGACACCGATAATCTACCAATCTCAGGACCGTGGCAACCTTTATCACGCTGCCTCAGTGGACTATGGTTTGCCTAGCATCCTGCTGGAGCAGGGAGAAAATGGCACCTGTCTGCCAGAGGATGTGCTGGCCATGAAGGAGTCAGTCAAGCAAGTCGCCCGCTATCTTTTTGAAGGGGTTAGGCCCTATTATAAGCAGGCGCCACTGATCTTTGATGACAGCTACTATCTGACCTGTCAGAGGTCGGGCTGCTGGATGTGCTTTGTCCGTCCTAATCAAACAGTACAGGCTGGTCAGGTCATCGGTGAAATCTGTGATATTTATGGCAATATTTTAGAAAAGGTGACTGCCAAGGAAGACGGTCTGGTCCTCTACCAGAAAGCGACCTTGGTCGTCCACCAAAGCGAAGTGCTGTTGGCTGTAGCTAGCAAGAAGCCTGGAAGCTACCAGACATCTGAAAGGGAGGCGCATGATTAAATTTATTATCAAAACTATTCTGCAATTCGTCCTCATCCTGCTCTGCGTCAGCTTTATCTCCTTTTTACTGGTTTATCTAGCACCGGGAGATCCGGCTGAGAGCATCCTCAACGCTCAGGGCATTCCTTATACCAAGGAACTGCTGGAAATCAAGCGGGCAGAGATGGGTCTGAATGGCAGCTTTATGGAGCAATATCTGGCCTGGCTGGGCAGGATTGTCCATGGCGACTTTGGTGTGACCTATAATTCCGGAGCTTCGGTTTGGGAGCAGCTGGTTTTCTATTTTCCCAATACAGTCTACCTAGCTTTTTATACCCTGCTAGCAACTCTGGGAATTTCCCTGCCGACGGCTCTCTACACATCCTACCATGCTGGAAAGCCAGTTGATCGCTTCCTGATGGCAGGTCTGGCCTTCCTAAATGCCATTCCTAGCTTTGTTATGGGAATTATCCTGATTCTGATTTTTTCTGTTCAGTTGCATTGGTTTCCCATTCAGGCAACGGCCAATGAGCTGGGCCTAGTCCTGCCAGTCATGACACTGGCCATGATCATGTCTACTCGTTATATCCCGCAGCTGCGGACCGCTTTGATAGAAATACTGCATTCACCAGAAGTCGAAGGTGCGCGAGGTCGGGGGATTCGAGAGGGGCATATCCTGCTGCATGACGTGATTTACAATGTTCTGCCCTTTCTTCTCACCTTAGTCAGCCTTTCTCTTGGCTCGCTACTAGGCGGTGTAGCTATTATCGAGCATCTCTTTTCTTGGCCGGGCATCGGCAAGATGCTAATAGGAGTCGTCGCTAAGCGGGATTATCCCCTCATTCAGGGGGCGGTCCTCTTTATCACAGCTGGGGTCTTGACTGTAAATCTAGTCTTTCAACTGCTCATGGTTTGGCTTAATCCTCGCGTCCGACTGGCTCAGGAAAATCCCAAACTGCTTCCACGCATGAAGAAATTAAAAGCAAGCAAGGAGGGTTCGTATGGATAAGAAAATCAATCGAAAACTCCTGGTCTTGGGCGGCCTCATCATCCTGGCCTTGGTCCTTTCCTCCTTGGCCCCTCGTCTCTTGGGTGACAGTTTGACAAAGGTTAATCTGGGTCAAGCCTTGCAAGGACCGAGCAGCAGTGAGTGGTTCGGAACGGACGCTCTAGGTCGGTCTGTCTTTGCGCGTGCAGTAAGCGGAGGTGCGGAAACGGTTCTGCCAGCCCTGATGATTTTGATGCTGATTGCGGCGGTAGGCTCCTTTATCGGGGTGACCAGCGCCTTCATCGGCGGGAAATTCGACCAGCTCATCTTGCTGGTAATCACGGCCTTTCAGTCTTTTCCATCTATCATTTTGGTCATTGCCATCGTCAGTATCTTGGGGATCGGTCTCCAGCAGACCCTCATTGCTATCTGCCTGACGGCCTGGACCAAGTACGCCTACCTGATGCGCTCCATGACCTTGCAGCTGAAAAATGAACCTTATATCCAGTCCTCGAAAATGTATGGCAATAGTTTTTGGACTACCCTGAAAAACTATTATTTCCCTAGTCTGTTTCCGCAGATTCTGACGACCATGAGCTTTGATATCAGCACCATTATCATGGAAATCGCTGGTCTCAGCTTTGTCGGCTTGGGAGCTCAGGCACCGTCGCCTGAGTGGGGAGCCATGATTAATGACGGCCGGATTTACATTCAGGAAGCCCCTTGGATTGTGGTCTTTCCTTGTATCTTGCTGATTCTGACCATTCTCCTCTTTACCAAGTTCGGGGATGCTCTCAACAGCAAGTACAATCGCATGAGTTAATCGTCAAAAAAATATAAACTGCATCCCTCTATCTCTTGGGACTGCAATAAAAAATATGAATACAAGAAAGTGATTCAATAAAAATGAGAAAAAAATTATTTTTATTAGTTGTCCTCTTGCTGCCTTTATTCTTGGTAGCCTGCCAGCAAAACTCAAATTCTTCCAAACAAGCCAATGAGAAAGACAAACTCACTATGGTCTGGGGAGAGGACTTTGGGGATGTCAACCCTCACCGCTACAATCCAGACCAATTTGTCATTCAGGATATGGTCTATGAAGGCCTAGTCCGCTACGGTGACAATGGTAAAATCGAGCCAGCCTTGGCAGAAAGCTGGGATATTAGTGAAGATGGTAAAACCTATACCTTCAAGCTGAGAAAGGCAAAATTCTCAGACGACTCTGACTTTAATGCAGAGAATGTCAAACGCAATTTCGATACCGTCTTTTCAGAAGAAAATAAGAAAAACCACACTTGGTTTGACTTTACTAACCAGCTGGAAAGCTACCGAGTTGTCGATGAGCATACCTTTGAGATCAAGCTCAAACAAGCCTACAGTGCGACTCTCTATGATTTATCAATGATTCGTCCAATCCGCTTCGTAGCTGATGCGGCCTTCCCTGACGGAGACGACACGACTAAGGACAACCTCAAAAAGCCAATCGGAACCGGTCAATGGGTTGTCAAAGACAAGAAGCCAAACGAGTACATCACCTTTACCCGTAACGAAAATTACTGGGGTGAAAAGCCTAAACTGAAAGAAGTAACAGTCAAGATTATTCCAGATCCACAAACCCGTGCCCTTGAGTTTGAGTCTGGCAATGTTGACTTGATCTATGGAAATGGCGTTATCGGTCTGGATAACTTTGCCAAGTATGCCAAGGATGATAAGTACACGACAGATGTATCTCAGCCAATGTCTAGCCGCCTCATGCTCTTGAATGCCAAGCAAGAAATCTTCAAAGACAAGACTGTCCGTCAGGCGATGAACCATGCGGTTGATAAGAAGTCTATCGCGAAAGACATTTTCCGCGGAACAGAAACACCAGCTGATACCATCTTCTCTAAGTCTACTCCGCACTCTGATGCCAATCTGACTCCCTATGAATACGATATCGAGCTGGCTGAAAAGATGCTGGATCAAGCAGGCTGGAAGAAAGGTTCTGACGGTATCCGTGAAAAAGATGGCAAGAAATTAAGCCTAAATGTTCCTTATATCTCTTCTAAGGCGACAGACAAGGACTTGGTTGAGTACTTCCAAGGCGAATGGAAGAAAATCGGAATCGACGTTCAGCTTAAAGCTATGGAAGAAGATGACTACTGGGAAAATGCCAAGACAGGAAACTTTGACCTGATGTTGACTTATTCTTGGGGAGCACCGTGGGATCCGCATGCTTGGATGACTGCCTTGACTTCACCAGCAGACCATGGTCACCCAGAAAATGTTTCCCTAGAAGCTCTGCCATCTAAGCCAGAAATTGATAAAATTATCAAGGCGACTCTGGTCGAACCAGACGAGGCAAAAGTCGATGAAGGCTATAAGAAAGTTCTCACCATGCTCCATGATGAAGCTATCTATATCCCAATCACTTACCAATCCGTTGTTTCCGTCTACCGCAAGGGAGAAATCAATGGCATGCGCTTTGCTCCAGAAGAAAATGCTTTCCCACTGCGCTATATTGAGAAAAAATAAAAGCTAACTTCATACATAAAAATTTGCATATAAAGGGAGTAGTGTTGCTAAGTTGAAAAGCTTATCAGCCGCCCCTTTTCTTTTAAGGACTATGAAAAAAGATTTATTTAAAAAAATAGCTTCTTTCTTAGCTGCCCTCTTGATGATATCGGTATTGACCTTTCTCTTGGCCAAGCTATCCTCGGCGGATCAAGCAGAAAACTATTTAAGGGTATCTAAGATTCAAGTGACTCCTCAATCCTTGGAAAAGGCCAGAGAATATCTGGGACTCAATCAACCCTGGCCTCAGCAGTATCTAGGCTGGCTGACTAAGGCCATTCGTGGGGATTTTGGGACGTCTTATCTATTAAAGGTTCCTGTCCTACCCTTGGTGCTGGAGCGTTTCCAGTCAACCCTTTCTCTGGGCTTGACTTCCTTTGCTCTCATTTTGCTTACGTCTATTCCTTTGGGAATTTTTAGTGCAGTCTACAAGGGTTCTCTCTTTGATAAGGTTGTTCGCTTCTTATCCTTTTCCAGCGTTTCCATGCCCAGCTTTTGGCTAGGTTACATGCTGATTGTGATTTTTGCTGTTCAGCTGAGATGGCTGCCAGTTTCGGGCAAGCAGGACCTTAGCAGCTTGATTCTTCCTAGTCTGACCCTTAGTATGTCTTTGATTGGCCAATATACTGCTTTGATCCGCAAGGCTGTGCTGGAGCAGATGAACAGTGTCCATGTCGAAAACGCCCTCCTGCGTGGGGTCAGCAAGTTCTTCCTAGTCAAGAATCATCTCTTGAGAAATTCCCTGCCAGCCATTGCGACGGGTCTGAGCCTGACCTTGGTCTATCTCCTGACAGGGTCCTTGATTGTCGAAGAAGTCTTCTCCTGGAATGGTGTCGGCTCTCTCTTTGTAGATGCGCTGCAGTCTGTGGACCTGCCTATTATCCAGTGCTGTATGCTTTTATTTGGCCTATTATTCTTGGGAAATAATATTCTAACCCAGCAGCTGCCGCTCTGGATAGACCCTAGAGTCAGAAAAAGGAGGAGCAATGTCTAAACGATTTATTTTTTCAAGTGTCATTTTGCTGGCCCTCTTCATCTGCGCTCTCTTTGCACCCTATCTATCCACCTTTGACCCCCAGCATGTAGAGATTTCAAATAAACTGATGCCGCCTGATGCTGCTCATCTGCTGGGAACCGATCAGCTGGGCAGAGACGTCTTGTCTCGTCTGCTGCACGGGGCTCGTTACTCCCTCTTCTTATCCCTGACCATCAGTCTACTGGAGGTGGTCATCGGTGTGACAGTCGGCCTACTCATTGGATGGTACCAAGGAAAGGCTGAAGCAACTTTCTTATGGTTTGCAAATGTTATTTCTGCCTTTCCAAGCTTCCTGCTCTCTTTAGCTACCGTTGGGATATTGGGACAGGGAATGACCAATATGATTTTAGCCATTGTCATCATAGAGTGGGTTTACTATGCAAGGGTGACGGCCAATCTGGTCAAGAGTGCCAAGGAGGAAGCCTATGTCATTTCTGCCCAGACCATGGGACTCTCCCAGTTCCATATCCTCAAAACCCATATCCTTCCCTTCATCTACAAGCCTATTTTGATTATTGTGCTGATGAATATTGGGAATATCATTCTCATGATTTCTGGTTTTTCCTTCTTGGGAATCGGTGTACAACCCAACATTACCGAGTGGGGCATGATGCTGCATGACGCTAGAAGCCATTTTCAAACGGCAACTTGGATGATGCTGGCGCCCGGCCTGGCTATCTTTCTAACTGTGGTCGCCTTTAATCTATTTGCCGAATGCTTTGAAGAGAAAGGCTGGAAACAGATATGGAAAAAATAGTAGTAAAGCAACTGACAGCCCAGATTGAGGGAAAGATCATTCTGCAGGACATCAGCTTTGAAGTGGAGGCAGGGCAGTCTCTGGTCATTATCGGGGAAAGTGGGTCTGGCAAAACCCTATTGACCAAGATATTGATTGGCCAGCTGCTTCCATCCTTGAGTATGCAAGGAGAAGTCCACTATGGTTCCATGGCTTTGGAGCGAAATTCTCTCAAAGCTTGGCAGCAGCTACGAGGCAGTCAAGTAGCCTATATGTCTCAAAATCCGATGGCTATGTTCAATCCCTTTCAGACCATTCAAAGCCATTTTTGGGAAACTCTGCGCAGCCATAGCAAGATTTCAAAAAGCGCTTGTCTGGCTAAGGCCGTAACCTCTATGAAAGAGGTCAGACTGGGAGAGCCGGAAGAGCTTTTGAAGAAATATCCTTTTGAGCTCAGCGGCGGTATGCTGCAGCGGGTCATGCTGGCTATCTTGCTTTGCTTAGAGCCAGAGATCATCATTTTGGATGAGCCTACTTCGGCGCTTGACATCCACAATCGCGAGCAGATTATCCTCATCTTAAAGGAGCAGCTGGCTAAAGGAAAGACTCTCATCACAGTGACCCATGATTATCATTTGGCGCAGGAGCTGGGAGGTAAGATGCTTGTCATGTATCAGGGGGCTATCATGGAGGAAGGACCGGTATCCAAGCTCCTCGAAAGTCCTTCGCAGACCTATAGCCAAGACCTTATCTTAGGAAATCCGTACGAACGGTTGGTGAGACAAGATGCTGGAATGTAGACATGTTTTTAAAAGATTCGATGGCAAAATGGTTGTCAAAGACTGCGATTTCACCGTCCAGAAAGGTGAAATTATCGGTTTGATGGGCGAGAGCGGCAGTGGCAAGAGCACGCTGGCGAAATTGCTGATTGGTCTAGAAAAGCCAAGCCAGGGTGAGATTCTCCTGGATGGCCAGCCTTACTCAGTCAAAAAGTTTGGCGTGAGAATTCTGCTGGTTTTTCAGGACTCGCTTCACTCAGTCAATCCGCATTTTACAGTCGAGCAGGTCTTGACAGAGGCCCTGCCAAAGGATGTGGTTAGAGAAGAGATAGAAGCCATTCTAGAAGACGTCGGTCTAGATAAAAGCTATCTGAATCAGCCAGCGCGCCAGCTCAGTGGCGGTCAGCTCCAGAGGATTTGTATCGCCCGCGGCCTGCTTTTAAAGCCAGATATTCTCATCTTTGATGAGGCTCTAAGTGGACTGGATCCCATTGTTCAAGGCAGGTTATTGCGCCTCCTGTATGATTTATGGGAGAAATACCAGCTGACCTATCTTTTCATCTCGCATGACTTCAAGCTGAGCTATGCGCTCTGCCATCGGATTTTGGTCATGGCAGACGGGGAAATCGTTGACGAGATAAAGGACTTTGAACTTCCTATCCAGGATCATCACCCCGTGACAAAAAAGTTGATAGGTGACAAGGGACATTTCAGCTGACGAATATCTTAACCAGCTGATCAATTTTAAAATTAAAAATAAAGGAACATATATGAAACGTACTTTTGAAACGAGAAAACTTTACTTCGGCTTTCCAGTCTTCTTTTTAGGCTATAAGGACGATGTGCACGGCTATAATATTTCAACCTCAAGCTCGGTTTATTCCTTGGGCAGTATGATGGTTATTGCCATGCGTACCAAGGGAAATGCCATTACAGAGATTACCAAACACCAGCAATTTACAGTCAATGTCCCAGAGAAGGATCTGACCAAAGAGTCTGAAATTGCTGGTTTCAACAGCCGCAAGGACAAGTTTGCCCTGACCGGTCTTAGCTACACAATCGGCGAGACCGTGGATGCTCCGCTTGTAGACCAGTGCCCTGTATCCATTGAGTGTCAGGTGCTGGATATGGTCGAATGCGGTGCCTTGACCAATGTCATCGCCCGTGTCACTCGGCGCGTGGTTGATGAGGATTTGATTGATGAGAATGATGCTTTCCGCAGCGACCGCTTTTCCCCTATCAGCTACATGGGAGACGGTGATGGTCGGCTTTACCGCTATTTCAGCGACGAGTCTGTCAAGATGGGTTCCATCATTAAAGAAATCCGCAAACAAGAAGAAAAATAAAGAAACCGCTGAGATTTGAAGAATCTCAGCGGTTTAGTTTTCTATCATAAGTTTTTCTTCTAGGCCAAATTTCTCTAGGAAACGGCCTTGCTCTTCTTGGATTTGAGGGGTCGGATTTTTGATGCCCATGACTAGCTCTATCATCTCCGGATGGACCTCACGCACCAGCTGACTCAGAGCCCAGATAGCTGTAGCGACATGAATCGGATTTTGCCCCTTGTCGATAATTTCCAGCATTTTGGGAATGGCAGAGCGGTCATTGGCATTTGCCAGAGCGATAATGGCATTGCGCTGCAGGATATTTTTCCCCCGCCAGCTGCCGGCCACATGACCGAATTTCTCCTTAAACTGACCGTTGGAAAGCTCCAAGAAAGGCAGGAGCTCGGGATGAGAAAGGTCGGGATCAATCTCTGTCGCCAGAGGATTATCCAATCCTTTATTGTAAGGACAGCAGATTTGACAGATATCACAGCCATAGATGACCGTCTTAATCTTCTTGCGAAATTCCAGATCCATGACGCCCTTGTCCTGAGTCTGAAAGGATAGACAGCGCTTGGCATTCATGCTGCCGTCGCCAATCAGGCAGGAAGTAGGACAGGCTGTCACGCAGCGATTGCAGTCTCCGCAGCCGTAGTCGACAGGCTGATCAGGCTCGATGTCCAGATTGGTGATTAGCTCTCCTAAAAACATATAGGAGCCAAATTCCTTGGAGATGACCAAGCCGTTCTTGCCGATAAAGCCAATTCCTGCTCTTTGGGCTACAGCGGTATCGACCAAGGCGCCCGTGTCCACCATGCCCTTGTATTCAAAGTCAGCGGTCAGCTCTTCGATTCCCTTGGCAAGCCGGTCCAGCTTGTCTTGCAGGACATAGTGGTAGTCCAATCCCCAGCTGTTGGGGGTAAATTTCCCCCGCTTGTAGGCCGTTTTCTGAGGCTGCTGCTTGAGCTTGTGGGGGTAGGCGACTGCGATAGAGATAATGGTCTTGGCTGAGGATAGACTCAGTTTAGGCTTGATCCGCTCCTCGATGTTCTTGTGCTCAAATCCTGAATTTCGCCCTTCTTCTACAGCCAAGCGCAGCGATTTCTCCAGATAGTCAAAATCATCCGCTGTCGTAAAGCCAATCTTAGAAATCCCAATTTCTTTTGCTAAGTTAATAATTTCTTCTTTGATGTTCATCCTTACTATTATAACGGAAAAATGCCAACTTGGCGAATGATTGAGAAAGGGCTGTCTCCTATATAGATATACCAATATTTTATAAGACTTCCTAATCCTGTAGCCTATATGATATAATGAAATGTGGAATTTTTTTATAGAAAGTTCCGCAAAGTTTAGGGAATTTTTTTTTAATAAATGGGAGTTATAATATGAAAAAGAGATATTATGAATTTTTGAATGTTCTTGTTACGGATTGTAATCCAATCAGAAACTTAGATTTTTATAAGGCTGGTTTAATTGAGTTATTTTTTATCTCACTGGTATCTATCGTTTCTATTTTCTTACGCGGTGAGATGCATCACCTGAGCATGATGGTCATGAATTTTACTATCGTTCACGCGCTTATTTTGTTCCTGGCTTTCTTACTCTTCCAAAAGTTTTTTGATACCAAAGCCTTGCAGCTCATTCCGACCAGCTCTTACCTATTTCTTCATTTTGAATTGCTTTTTTGGGGCTCCATCTTTTTTGGTGAGAACTACTTAGCATTTTTTATGATTTTTATCATACTCAGCTTGTCTTATCAGCTGATCAATTTGCTCTATCAGATGGTGATCGTTTCAAAATTGAGATATTTTGAACAGAAACAAAAGATCAATATTTTGCAGATTCATGCTATTGTCTTGTGCTGCCTGTCAGCAGCAGTAGCAGTCATCACTCGCTTATTCATGCTGTCAGGAATCTATATGATTATTGCATTGGTAGGCTTGAGTATCGCATTGACGCCCTTGTATCTATTGGGCTATGCACAAGTTTTCACAGGCTGGAGAAATCAAGTGCCTGAAAAATGGTAGAATTGAGGGGGATTATCTGTCTAGTCTTGAATACGTTTGGTTTCCTCTAACACGTTGGTTGAGATGATTAGAGTAAATCCATTTTAATCAGTAAGGTAGAGAAATAATTTTCCCTGCCTTTATTTTTTCACAAATTTGAAAGCGCTTCATTGACAAAGTCAATCAGATAGTTTATAATATAATAACAGTATAGAAAATGGCAAGGAAGCCTGATTTGATCGCAATGAAGCGAGTGTTTCAGAATCAAAGGGTTTTTCTATGCCATTTTTTTGCGCACTATTATTTTTTTATGGAGGATTGTTTCTATGCGGATAAAAGGAATTGTGCTGCTTTGTGGTTTGGCTTTGCTTCTGGGAGCCTGTCAAGCGGGGAGTAATAAGACGACGACTGAGTCATCCTCGGCTAAGACAGAGACAACAGATAAGGACAAGGCTAAGACTTTGGATAAAGGTGTCTGGGAAGACAAGCTTTATGCACGTCTGACCAAGCTCATCAAGGAGAATGGGAACACTAGTTCTACCTACGATAAAAATAAAAAACCTTATGCCGTCTTTGACTGGGACAATACGACAGTCATTAATGACATCGGCGAAGCAACCTTTACCTATCAGATTGAAAATCTGGCCTTTAAGATGACGCCGGAAGAATTTGACCAAGCAGTGCGGACCAATATACCGAGCGACGATTTTGTTGAGGATTACCATAACAAAGATGGTGAGCCAGTAAACATTGACAAGATTGCGGCTGATTTGCTTTCTGACTACACAGCTATTTACAATAGCTATAAGGGAATGCAAGGGGACAAGTCTCTGGAAGAAGTCAAAAAGACTGATGAATATCAAGACTTTGCTGCTAAACTCCGCTATCTTTACGAAGCGATTGGTGACACCTTCAGCTCAGACATCAGCTATCCATGGGTGACCTACCTCTATTCAGGTATGACTTCTGAAGAAGTTCAAGCCCTATCTGAAAAGTCTATTGACCAGGCTCTTCAAGACAAGCTGACTTCTGAAACCTGGGAAAGTCCTGAAGGCTTGAAAGGTGAATCAGGCCAAATCAGTGTAACCTTCAAGCGGGGTGTTCGCTCAGTCAAGGAAATGCAAAATCTCTACAAGACTCTGATGGCTAACGGCATTGATGTCTATATCTGTTCAGCGTCTTATATTGATGTGATTATCCCTTATGCTAGCAATTCTAAGTATGGCTACAATATTCCTAAAGAAAATGTCACTGCTATGCGCCTGAAAAAGGATGATCAGGGAGTGATTCAGCCAGAATACGATACCAATTATGCTCAGACTCAAGGTGAGGGCAAGACAGAAACCATCAAGAAGCTGATTGCTGTCAATCATGACAATCAAGAACCAATCCTGATTGCCGGCGACAGTAATGGTGACTATGCTATGCTCAAGGACTTCCCTAAACTGCAAATGGGTATCATCTTCAATCTTCTGAGAGATCCTAGCAAGGGAATCGGTCTTTTGCAAACAAAGGCAATTGAAACTTACGGCCAGGAAGATGCACTTTACTATCTGCAAGGCCGCGATGAAAATAAAGGTGTACTGCTCAACGGCAGGGAAACTATCAAACTAGATAGTAAGGAAGCCCAGCTCAGCAAATAGCGGGCAGTCCCCTGTCATAGAGAGGAATGGATGCAATATATGAAAAAAATCATGTTTGTCGGTCCGGTCGGAGTGGGTAAGACCACTCTGACCCAGCGACTAAAGGGTTTGGAGCTGACCTACTATAAGACTCAGGCGGTTGAGTTTCATGATACCATCATTGATACTCCGGGAGAATTTCTCCAACATCGTAGGTATTATAATGCCTTGAACGTGACGGGTGCAGAGGCTGATGTGATCGGTCTCTTGGTAGCAGCTTCCAATCAGATGCAGACCTTTCCTCAGGGCTTTTCCTCCCTTTTCAATCAAGAAGTGATTGGTATTGTCACCAAGATCGATATGGCTGATAAGGAAGAGCAGATCGAAAAAGCACGGCGGCAGCTGAAAGCGGCTGGAGCCAAGGAAATTTTTGAAATATCAGCGACGGAAAACGAAGGAATTGACCGTCTTCAGGCTTATCTGGAGTCAGACTAGGGACGAGAAGTCGAATATGGTATACTAGATTCTAACAAGGAAACGAGGAAGGAATGTCTATTTATGAAAGTAGAGCACGGGGGAAATGCAGCAGCTTTGGCTGAGGAATTGGGTTTTTCTCTAGAAGACTGTCTGGATTTCAGTGCCAATATCAATCCTCTGGGGATTTCTCAAAAGCTGAGGGCTTGTCTGACCGAGTCCATTGATTGGCTGGTTCATTATCCAGACATCAGCTACAGTCACTCCAGAGAGCTTTTGGCCCGGCATCATGGGCTGGACAAGGACAATGTCCTGCTGGCAAATGGTGCGGTAGAAGTCTTCTATGAGCTGGCCCGCTTCCTGCGTCCAAAGACAGTCCTGACTCTGAGCCCTACTTTCATGGAATATGAAAAAGCTTTCTCGCAAGTGCAGGCCAAGGTGGAGCGCTTTAGCCTCCCTTCCCCATCCTATGAGTGGAATCTAGCTGACATGATGCCAGCCTTGGATTCACTGACTGCAGGGGACGCTGTACTCATCTGCAATCCTAATAATCCGACGGGTAGCTTGATTCGGCGTACTGAGCTAGAAAAGCTAGCTGAGGACCTGCAGGAGCGGCAAATCTTTTTGATACTGGATGAGGCTTTTATGGACTTTCTGGACGATGAGGAGGACTATAGTTTCGTCTCACGTCTGGCCACCTATCCAAATGCAGTAGTGGTACGGTCTCTGACCAAGTTTTATGCTATTCCTGGTCTGAGATTGGGCTATGCTCTTAGCTGCCATCCAACTTGCTTTGATGAGATAGAGGGGAGTCGCGCTCCTTGGTCGGTTAATGCTATGGCTGATCACGCCCTGCCTGTCCTTTTGGAAGATCAGGCCTATCAGGAAGCTACCAAGCAGTGGCTTCGAGTAGAAAGAGATTTCCTTTTTCAAGGGCTGGCTGCATTTTCACAGATTCGGCCGATCAAGCCTAGTGTCAACTATATCTTCTTTGAATATTTAGGTCGGCTGGACCTGCGTCAGGAGCTTCGGCAGAGAAAGATTTTTATCCGTTCCTGTCAAAATTATCATGATCTGACAGAACGTCATTACCGCATAGCCATTCGCAGCCATCAGGAGAATGAACAGCTTCTGACTTGTCTGACAGAGGTCTTGGCGAAAGAGGGTCCTTATGACTAAGACAATCGTTTCCTGTCCAGGTTCCTGCGGTGAATTATTTCAAGGTTTAGTAGGAGAGCAGGAAGTCCTGCTCTCCTATGGGATTGAGAAGCGAAGTCAAGTTAGATTGGACGGGGCTTCGTCTCTCGCAAGGCAAACCCAAGGTGAAAAGGTAAGGCGAGCTTTGGAGCTCCTGCCTGAGTCCAATGTTTTCCCTTTTGTTCAGGAGTCAGATCTGCCTATCAGCAAGGGCTATTCTAGCAGCACAGCTGATATGGTTAGCTGCCTGCAGGCAGCTGCTCTGGGGCAAAAGCAGCTTCTAAAGGCATCAGATTTGACTCGTCTCTGTGCCAAGATTGAGCCTACTGACTCTGTGGCTTTTTCGGACTGGACGGTCATTGAGCCCCTAACTGGTCAAGTGGTCTGGCAGACAGACTGGCGACCGGAGCTCTATGTCTATATCTTGGAGCCTGTGGAGATGGTGACTACTCTTGACTTGGTTCGGATGAAGGACAGTCCTAGCTATCCAGCTGAGGAGTCTAAGTGTTTGCTTCCTCTCTTTCAGGAGGCTTGTCAGGAGAAGAGTTTGGAAAAGATTGGCCATTTAGCGAGCTATAGTGCTTTGTTGAACAACCAACGACTACCCAAACCCTATCTGAAAGAATTACTGAATTTGGTAAAAGAAGACCAGTGTTTAGGCCTCAATGTTGCCCATAGTGGTACATTGGTTGGTCTGTTGCTGAGCAGGGAACAGCTAGAAGTCTTGCCTCAGTTAGAGGCTGAACTGGCTCGCTCAGCCAGTGGGGCTTATTATCAGACTCGGACCTTGAGCAGGATTATTTTTGAAGGGGTGCAGCCGGTCAGGGAGGAGATAGACTAGTTTGAAAGACTTAGAAAAAATTATTGAGCAGATTCTTCCGATAGACAAAGACAAGCTTCAAGAAGGCCAGCGCTATTGTGATCAGCTAGGAAAGCCGCCAGGCTCCTTGGGAAAGCTTGAGACTATCTATGCTCGCTTGCATGCCATGTTTTCTGGTCCCATTGATTTGGATAAGAAGATTGTTCTCGTCTATGTGGCAGATAATGGCATTGTGGCTGAAGGGGTTTCTGCCAATCCTCAGGAAACGACCTATACTGTTGCTCGCAATATTCTAGCAGGGAAGTCAGGCTTATGTGCTATTTCCAAACATGCAGGTTCAGACATCTGCCTGGTAGACATTGGCTGCAAGAAAGATATCTTTGAGGAGAATAGGGACAAGGTCTGTCATGGGACGCGTAATATGCTCAAGGAGCAGGCCATGACTCGCGAGCAGGCTATAGCGGCAATTCTAGTCGGCTACAAGAAGACAGAGGCTTTGATCAAAGACGGCTATCGTCTCTTTGGAACAGGAGAAATGGGGATTGGCAACACCACCACCTCGGCTGCTGTCATTGCTGCAGTTCTCGGTCTAAAAGCAGAAGATGTCACCGGCTATGGAGCTGGTCTGACTCAGGATATGAAGGCTCATAAAACAGCCATTATCCAGCAGTGTCTGGAACGTCACGTTCCTTATGGAGATATTCTGGATCTGACCGCCAAGCTTGGCGGGTTAGATATGCTAGCTATGGCAGGCACTCATCTTGCCTGTGCCCGCTATCAGCTGCCTTGTGTAGTGGACGGTCTTATCTCTCTAACGGGGCTTCTGATTGCCCATCAGCTGACTCCTCATGTCTTGGACTATACCTTTGCTTCCCATGCTTCGACGGAGCCTGCTTACAGACTGGTCAGTGACTTTCTAGGACTGGAGCCTATGCTTTTGCTGGACATGCGACTAGGTGAAGGCTCAGGCTGTCCTTTGGCTTTCTTTCTGCTGGAAAATGCTGTCTATACCATGGAGCACATGTCAACCTTTGCTGAAGGCAGCTTGAGAGAAGAAGATTATGTTGATATTCGCAAAAATGTGACTTAAAGGAGGAAAAATATGCAACTCTATACAAAAACAGGTGACAAGGGCTTGACCAAGCTAGTTGGCGGTCAAAGTATCGCCAAGGATGCAGAACGAGTGAATGCTTACGGAACCATTGATGAGCTGAACTCTTGGATTGGTTATACCATTACCAAGCTGGACAAGGATGATAAGCTGAGAGATGAGCTGCTCCAGCTGCAGCATTATCTCTTTGACTGTGGTTCAGACCTCTCTACACCAAAGGGAGTTTATCCCTATAAGGTTGATCAGCAGCTAATTGACTGGATTGAGGAGAGGATTGATACCTACGCAGAAATTCCACCAGCTTTGGAAAGGTTTATCCTGCCGGGCGGTGACGAGATTGCTTCCATGATTCATGTAGCTCGGACCATTGCAAGACGGGCAGAGCGTCACATCGTAGGAACCATGTGGACTACAGAAATTAACAATAATGTCCTGATTTTTGTCAACCGTTTGTCAGATTACTTCTTTGCCTTGGCTCGAGTAATCAACTTTACCAAACATCAAGAAGACGTGGCTTATGAAAGAGGTGCCAAGGTCTTCCACAATATCACCAAGGCGGATGTTGAGCGTTGGGCAAGCAAGCGCTAGTGATAAAAAGAAACAGAAAAAGTTCTGTCTTTCCAAATTGACTTTTACCAAGTCTTGGAAGGACAGAACTTATTTTGATATTCTAAAAAAGAAAGCCGCCTATACATCATCGTATCTTCATGCTAAGCTTCGTTGATTAGCACTAGCTTTCCAATTATTGACTCTGCTCCTTTGCAGAAAGACAAGAGAAACCTCATCTTTAGAAAATTAACGTACTTAAACGTAGAGTCAATAATGGAAACTAAGCTAAAATGTTTGTTCCAAACTGACATCACTACCTTACATCGAGGCATGAAATCTACTAAAATTTAAGAATAAAGACCTGACTTAAAGCTGAAAAGCTTATCACAGTGGCGGGACCGCGCTGGATTTGCACCAGACTTCCATATCCTTAAAAGTACTAAAATCAATTTCCTAGTAACTAGATTGTAACACCTTTCACAGGTAATTACAAGGAAAATGAACTAAATTTTAATAAAAATTTAATTCTTCAAATAAGCTTGGCTTTGCAAGGGGATGCGGCACTAAAAACTTCTTATATTAATGACTTTTTCATTGCCATGAAAGCGCTTTTGTGTTATAATTCAATATAGTACAAAGGGGTACTGAAGATAAATAAGCAATGAAGCTATATGAAAATGCTGTGACGTGTGTAGGGGAGCAGTCTTATTTTCATATAGTTTCTTTTTGTTTAAAAACAGATACAACAGAAAGGAGAAAAGATGTATAAGATTTCCTATAAGACTGAATTGCATGTGGGCAAGGGCGCTCTGCAGCAATTAAGCCATTATAAAAACGAGCATATTTTAGTCGTTGCCGATCCTTTTTTGAAGACATCTGGCACGCTGGATGCTATTTTAGCCAACTTTGATGACAGCAATGATATTGTTGTTTTCACAGATATTGTGCCTGATCCGCCAATCGAAACGGTTGTGGCTGGCATCAAGAGTGCTGGAGACAAGCCAATCAGCATTGTGCTTTCTATTGGCGGAGGCTCTGCCATTGATGCTTCCAAGGCTATGTATTATTTTGCCAAGAAGCAGGGTGCCTTCTCAGAGGCTATTCTGATTGCCATTCCGACGACAAGCGGAACTGGATCTGAAGTGACCGACTTTTCTGTTATTACAGATGCAGACAAAGGCACCAAGTATCCTTTGGTGACCAGTGAAATTCTGCCAGATGTTGCTATTTTGGATTCAGATTTGGTTATGTCTCTTCCTAGTAACATCACAGCAGATACAGGAATGGATGTGCTGACACATGCTATTGAAGCCTATGTATCGATCAAGGCTACGGACTTCTCTGATGCCTTGGCTGAAAAGGCGATTAAGCTAGTCTTTGAATATCTGCCTAAAGCCTACAAAAATGGTCAGGATGTAGAAGCGCGTGAAAAGATGCACGCAGCATCCACTCTGGCAGGGATGGCCTTCAATACGGCTTACTTGGGTATCAACCACAGTCTGGCTCATGCGGCAGGTGCCAAATTCCATGTTCCTCATGGTCGTTTAAACAGTATTTTAATGCCCCATGTCATTCAGTATAATGCTGGTATCGATCTCAATAATAGGGGTCGGCAGGCAGCGGACAAGACTGTAGCTAGTCGCTATCAGGATATTGCTAAACTACTGGGATGCAGTGCTTCAAGCCCTGTGTCAGGAGTAAGGCAGCTGGTTGAAGCTATCAAGAAGCTGCAGAGAAAGCTGGAGATGCCAACTTCTCTGAGAGAGTATGGTGTGAAAGCAGATGTCTTTGCTCAGTACAAGGTAGAAATTTCAGAAGCTGCTCTGCATGATGGTTGTACTCCGACTAACCCTCGCGTCCCTACGGCAGAAGAACTGCTTAAAGTATTAGAGAAAGCGTTTTAATCCTCTGAATTGCTGTTATGCCAAAATTATTGTATAATGTTTAAGAGCATGCAGTATACTTCTGAAGGTTTAAAATCATGAAGAAGGTTTACTAAATTGGAAGAAAAACAAAGAATGATACAGGAATACGTTCCTGGGAAACAAGTGACCTTGGCGCACCTTATCGCTAATCCTGATGAAGTCATTTTTGAAAAATTGGGATTACAGGCAGAAATCAAGGATGCGATTGGAATCTTGACGATCACTCCGAGTGAAGCGGCTATCATTGCAGTTGATATTGCGACCAAGGCTGCGGATGTTCAAGTTGGTTTTGTGGATCGTTTCAGCGGCTCTGTCGTGATGACAGGTGACGTTTCTTCTGTTGAGGCAGCTCTCATTGCCGTTTTACAAGGTCTGGAAGAGATTTTGGGCTTCTCCAGCACTGTCGTAACGCGGACATAAAAAATCAAACTGTCGAGGGGAAGTATGAAAGGCAGAATACTAATTGTTGATGATGATCCAATTGTAAGATTAGATATCCGAAATATATTAGAAGCAGCTGATTATGAAGTGGTGGCTGAGGCATCCGATGGCTTTGAGGCTATTGATTTGTGTCAGAAATATCGTTGTGACTTGGTCATGATGGACATCAAGCTTCCGCTTCTGGATGGCCTGACAGCAGGTAAGAAGATACTCGAAGATGCTTTAGCTTACAGTGTGATTTTACTGTCAGCCTACAGTGATGAACACTATGTTCAAAAAGCCAAAACCAATGGGATTAGCGCTTACTTGGTTAAACCTTTGGATGCCAAGTCCTTGATTCCAATGGTAGAGGTCTGCATTGAGAAGGGCCGTCAGTTGCAGCAGATGTCCAATGAAATGGTCAAGCTGTCTAAAAAAATAGATGATCGGATTGTGATTGAAAAGGCTAAAGGCTTGCTGATGGCTCGTGATCATTTGTCAGAGCCAGAAGCTTTCAAGCGCATTCGAACAATTAGTATGCAAAAGAGAGTGCCGATGATTGAGATTGCTAAATTGCTGGTGCTCCAAGATGATGTGTAATGATGTATAAAGATAAGATAAAGCAGCTTTGTCAGGAACAGACAAATTTGGATGAGGCTGATATCGAGCATCTTGTCCAAGAGGCTGACGAATTATTGAAAAACTCAGCTTATGCCAATGAAGATGTCTTCATTGATGTAAAGAACATCTTTTCGGAACATGCCATTGTCATCTTTCACAAAAAACCGGAAAGCAAGCTCAGCTTGTACGAAAACTCGGTTGTAGGTGCTATGGCCTATCTGGAAAATGAGCCAGGTGTTATCCGCACCTTGGAGACGGGCGCTCCCTCGATTGGGCTTTCGGCCAGATCGCAGGAGGGCTTAGCCATCCATCAGACAGTCTTTCCGATAGTGAGAGAAGAGCGCGTCATCGGAACACTGATTATCGAAAGAAATGCTCCCCAGACTTTACCGGACCACTTTTCTTTAGATAAAGAGGAAGGCGGTTTTGAGTTACGGAGCAATCCTGAGATTTCAGCCCAAGAGCAGTTTGTTTTATTTGATCATATTGATGAAGCTTGTCTGGTCTTTGACCGGCAGGGCTATCTCAAGTATTTCAATCAGGCGGCTGCCGACTCTTATCGCCATAAGCTAGGCTATATGGACTCGATTGAGGGAATGCACTATAGCAATCTGGTCTTGGACAGTCTGCCTTTTGAAGAAATACAGCAATTGGGACCGCAAGCCCCTCAAGAAAAACCTCACCATGTTGAGGTACATTATGGCACTTATTGCTTTTTGGTCAAGCGCTACCTGCTGGCTGAGAGTGAAAATGTGGTCATGATCTGTAAGGATATTACAGACATCAAGGAAAAGGAAGCCCAGCTCTTAACCCATACAACTACCATTCGTGAAATGAACCACCGGGTAAAGAATCACTTGCAAACCGTTGTTTCCTTGCTGCGACTACAGGCTCAGCAAAGTCCAGGAGCAGACACCAAAAAAGCTCTTAATGACAGTATGAATCGTGTGCTCTCTATAGCGGCGACTCACGAGCTCCTGTCTTCTCAGCAGGATGACAGTATTCAGATTGAGCATCTGCTGAAAAAAGTTATCGAAAATGTTCAGCACTGTTTTTCTGGGCATAGGGAAATAGCCCTGACCTACAGCTTGGAGCCGGAACTCTGTCTTGACAGCAGCCGGGCTACTTCACTGGCGCTAATCGTCAATGAATTACTGCAGAACAGCTACGAACATGCTTTTAAGGACAAAAAATATCCAGAAAAGTCGCAAATCCATTTGCAGGTTGGACTTAAAAATGATATAATAACTTTAAAAGCACTGGATAATGGTAGCGGTTACAATCAAGAGCATTCCTTTGAGAATCATTTGGGTCTACTCTTGGTGGAGCGCTTTGTCCAAGGAAAATTGTTTGGAACCTTGTCTATCCACTCAGACCATGAGGGGACGACAACGACCATTCGTTTTAAAAAATAAATACTATCAGACTAACAATGATGTCAGTCGAAAAAAGCAATGACGCTTGAAGAATGTAAATGAACTCTGTTTGTTTGCATTGCTTTGAGCGTCTTTTTTTGGAGGTTTTTAGTATGTCAGATAAAATTTTGAGTGTGGGGCTCGATATCGGGACAGCCACTACACAGCTGATCTTGTCAGAGCTTACCATCGAGAATATTGCTTCTGTGTTTACTATTCCTCGTGTCTATATTACAGATAAAAAAGTTCTTTATAAAAGTGAAATTATCTTCACGCCAATTTCGGATCAACTTTTGATCGAGGTGGATAAGATCAAAAACTTTGTTCTGAATGAGTATGCGAAGGCAGGTATTCAGAAAAAAGATATTCAGATGGGGGCAGTCATCATTACTGGTGAGACGGCTCGCAAGGAAAATGCCAGTCAGGTGCTCCAAGCACTGAGTGGCTATGCTGGTGACTTTGTCGTTGCGACGGCTGGGCCAGACCTTGAGAGTATCATCGCTGGTAAAGGGGCCTGCAGCCATCAGTATTCTCAAGAGCATCATACATCAGTCGTCAATATTGATATTGGTGGGGGGACTTCCAATCTGGCGGTCTTCCGAGAAGGAGATGTGATTGATACAGGGTGTTTTGATATCGGAGGTCGGCTGATAAAGATGGATCCGCAGACCCAACGGATAAGCTATATTGCTCCAAAACTGCAGACTATCATTGCAGAGCAGGGGCTTCAGCTGGCAGTTGGTGAAACGGTCAATCGTGCTGATTTGGACCGGCTGATTCAAGAAATGGTCTCCGTATTAGAACAGTCTGTAGGAATTGACAATCACAGTCCTTACTATGAGCTCTTACAGACCAACCACGGTCTCAAGTTGAACTATGATCTCCACTGCGTATCTTTCTCTGGTGGTGTAGCTGATGGAATCTACTTGGAAACGACCTCGGCGGATGATTTCCGCTATGGGGATATCGGTATCCTGCTTGGCAGGGCGCTGAGAAAATCCAAGATTTTTGATCAAAAGAAAGTCATCCAGTCAGCTGAGACTATTCGGGCAACCGTTGTTGGAGCCGGCAGCCATACGACCGATGTCAGCGGCAGTACCATTACCTACATCTCTGATATCCTCCCTATTAAGAACATTCCAGTTCTCAAACTGGCAGCTTCTGATGAGCATGAGGATAAGGAGGGGCTGCAGCAGATTATCAGGGACAAGGTGGCCTGGTTCACACTGGAAAATGAAGTCCAGCAGGTGGCTTTGGCAATCAATGGAGAAAAAAGCCCAAGCTTCGCCCGAGTTTTGGAATACGCAGAGGCTATTGTCGGTGGAATGAGCGAAAGTATTGAAAAGAAAATTCCGCTGCTAGTGGTGGTCAGAGAAGATATGGCCAAAGTTTTAGGTCAGTGTCTCTTTGCTCAGTTGCCTAAGGATTATCCATTTGTCTGCATTGACTCAGTGGATGTTCAAAATGGCGACTATATCGATATTGGTAATCCAGTCATTGAAGGCTCGGTCTTACCGATTGTTGTGAAAACATTGGTGTTTAATTAAACTTTTATTTACACAAAGGAGGAAGTAATCCATGATTTTGAAAACAAAATTGTTTGGTCGGCTTTACGAATTTAAATCCGTAAAAGAAGTGCTGGCCAAAGCCAATGAGTACAAATCCGGAGATCAGCTAGCCGGAGTAGCAGCAGAATCTGCTGAAGAGCGTGTCGCTGCTAAGGTTGTACTAGCTCAGCTGAAACTGTCTGATTTGTTCAATAATCCGGTAGTCCCTTATGAAGAAGATGAGGTAACACGGATTATCATTGACGACGTCAATCTTCGTACTTACGAAAAGATCAAGAACTGGACAGTAGAAGAGCTGCGTGAATGGATTTTGGATAACAAGACTAAGAACGTAGATATTCAGTGGCTGTCTCGTGGGTTGACTTCTGAAATGGTAGCAGCGGTTGCTAAGTTGATGACCAACTTGGACTTGATTGTAGCTGCCAATAAGATTGTCATTACCAAACATGCGAATACAACGATTGGTATGCCGGGAACATTCTCTTCTCGTCTTCAACCAAACCATACCACAGACGATCCAGACGGTATCATGGCTTCTACTATGGAAGGTTTTGCCTATGGATGTGGGGATGCTCTTTTGGGATTGAACCCAGTAGACGACTCAGTAGAAAGCGTCAAGCGGGTCTTGCATAAGTTTAACGACTTTATCGAAGAGTACAAGATTCCAACTCAGCACTGTGTACTGGCTCACGTTACTACTCAGATTGAAGCCATGAATCAAGGTGCTCCGACAGGATTAGTCTTCCAGTCTATCGCTGGATCTGAAAAAGGAAATGAAGCCTTTGGTTTTGATGCTAAAATCATTCAAGAAGCTTGGGATACAGCCCTGAAAGTAGGAACAGCTGCTGGACCGAATGTCATGTACTTTGAAACAGGTCAAGGTTCTGAGCTTTCATCTGATGCTCACCATGGAGCAGACCAAGTGACTATGGAAGCGCGTTGTTATGGTTTCGCTAAACGCTTCGATCCATTCTTGGTAAATACCGTTGTTGGATTTATCGGACCTGAGTATCTTTATGATTCTAAGCAGGTTATCCGGGCTGGTTTGGAAGACCACTTCATGGGCAAACTGACTGGTATCTCAATGGGTTGTGATATCTGTTACACTAACCACATGAAGGCTGACCAAAACGACGCTGAAAATCTCTTGGTTCTTCTCGGAGCGGCTAATGTTAACTACATCATGGCGATTCCTCATGGTGACGATATCATGCTTAACTATCAAACAACTGGTTACCATGAAACAGCAACCATGCGTTCACTTCTCAACAAACGTCCAATCAAGGAATTTGAAGAGTGGATGGAAAAGATGGGCTTGATGGAAGATGGCCACCTGACAGAAATCGGCGGAGACGGCTCCATCTTTATGAGACAAAATTAGCAAGGAGGAAATCATTGTGGATGAATTGCAATTAAAAGAAATGATTCGCTCATTGTTAAATGAGATGGGCGGCGACTCAGCTGCTAAAGAAACAGCAGCGACTGACCAGAATAAAGTTGAAAAATCTGCAGTTTCTCTGCAGGAAGAAGTCAAACAAGACACTTCAGTGATAGAAGATGGCGTCATTCCAGATATAACAGAAGTAGATATCCAGGAACAGTTCTTGATTCCGAATGCCATCAATGAAGAAGCCTACCGGAAGATTAAGAAATTTACTCCGGCACGTCTGGGCTTGTGGCGGGCAGGTGATCGCTACAAGACACAAACTGTTCTGCGTTTCCGAGCAGACCATGCGGCAGCTCAGGATGCGGTCTTCTCCTATGTTTCAGATGACTTTATCAAGGAAATGGGCTTCATTCCTGTACAGACCAAGGCAGCAACTAAGGATGAGTACTTGACACGTCCAGATTTTGGCCGCATCTTCCCTGAAGATCAGCAGGCGATTATCAAAGAAAAATGCAAACCTAATGCCAAGGTTCAGATTGTCGTTGGCGATGGTCTTAGCTCATCAGCTATTGAGGCTAACGTCAAAGACTTTCTGCCAGCTCTGAAGCAAGGTCTGAAAATGTTCGGACTGGACTTTGGTGAAGTACTCTTTATCAAGCATGCTCGGGTTGCAGCTATGGACCAAATCGCAGAATTGACTGGAGCAGAAGTTATCTGTATGCTGGTCGGTGAGCGTCCAGGTCTGGTAACAGCTGAGTCCATGAGTGCTTACTTGGCTTACAAGCCAACAGTTGGTATGCCAGAAGCAAAACGGACTGTTGTTTCCAATATTCATAAAGGCGGAACACCAGCCGTTGAAGCTGGAGCCTATGTAGCAGAAATCATTAAGAAGATTCTTGATAATAAGAAATCAGGAATTGATTTGAAATAATAGGAGGTAGTGGCTTTGAAAAATGATCGATTAGGTGCAAATGTATTAAGTGCCCTTCTGATTTCAAACGTGGATGCAGGTTTGGCAGCTTCTTTGGAGCTTAAACCACATCACAGAAGCCTGGGCATTATCACTTCTGACTGTGATGATGTCACTTATGTAGCCTTGGATGAAGCAACCAAGGCAGCAGATGTAGAAGTAGTCTATGCTCGCAGTATGTACGCTGGTGCAGGCAACGCTTCAACTAAGCTGGCTGGTGAAGTCATCGGTATTTTGGCTGGTCCAAACCCAGAAGAAGTTCGCAGCGGTCTGGATGTAGCAGTCTATGAAATCGAAAATGGGGCTAGCTTCTACAGTGCCAATGATGATGACAGCATTCCTTATTTTGCTCATTGTATCTCTCGTGCGGGTTCTTACCTGTCTGAGGGTGCTAATGCAGAAGAAGGAACAGCGATTGCTTACTTGATTGCTCCACCGGGTGAAGCTATGGTGGCACTGGATGCGGCTTTGAAAGCGGCAGATGTGCAAGTTGGGGCCTTCTATGGACCACCGAGCGAAACCAACTTTGCCGGCGGACTTCTGGTCGGATCACAGTCAGCCTGCCGAGCTGCCTGCGACGCATTTGCGAATGCAGTCATCGCAGTAGCAAATGATCCTAAAAGTTATTGATTAGGAGTTGATTAAATGGCAGATAGAGCACTAGGTTTAATTGAAGTAAAAGGTTATCTAGGTGCTGTAGTTGCGGCAGATGCGGCTTTGAAGGCTGCCAATGTATCATTGCTTAATATTGAAACGGTCAAAGCTGGTTTGAACACGGTTCAATTAATAGGCGATGTCAGTGCAGTCCGCTCAGCGGTTGATGCGGCAGTTGAGTTGGTACAGGATAAACCTTACTATCTGGCCAGCCATGTAATTTCTAGGCTGGATAATCAGACAGACATTCTCTTTGTACCAAAGAGAAATAGTAAAACAGCTAAAAAAGAGATTGCTTCTACGGCGGAAACAATCCCTTCAGAAAAAATCGAAGAAAAGCCTCAGCCTGTAAAGGAAACTAAGGCTAAACCAGCAGAGAAGCTTGAAGGAGAGACAAGGACCTACACCAGAGAAAAACTGGAAAAACTAAAAGTCGTCGAACTACGCAGCCTTGCCTATCATCAAGAAGGTATCCGTCTCAGCAAGAAAGAAATAAAATTTGCCAACAAGAAACTTCTCGTTGAGACTTTGATGGAAACAATAGGAGAGGAGTAATTGCGGATGTTTTTAGAAGATAAAGATTTGGTATCGATTCAGGAAGTAAGGAATTTGATTCGGGATGCAAAGAAAGCCCAACAAGAACTTGCTAAAATGAGCCAAGAGCAAATTGATACCATTGTAAAAGTAGTAGCGAAAGCTTGTTATGATGAGCGTGAACGCCTAGCAAAAATGGCGGCTCAGGAAACTGGCTTTGGCCGCTGGGAAGACAAGGTATTGAAAAATGCTCTTGCTTCCAAAGGTATTCTTGAAGAAATTAAGGATATGAAAACTGTTGGGGTTCTCCGCGAAGACAAGGAAAAGAAAGTCTTGGAAGTTGGGGTTCCAGTCGGCGTCATCGCTGGCTTGATTCCATCAACCAACCCGACATCAACAGTTATGTATAAGGCTTTGATCGCTTTGAAGGCAGGAAACAGTATCGTCTTCTCTCCTCACCCAAATGCTCTTAAGAGTATTGAGGAAACGGTGGAAATCATCAAGAAAGCTGCTAAATCAGCTGGCTGTCCGGATGGAGCCATCAGTGCGATTCATCGGGTATCCATCGCAGCTACAAATGAGTTGATGCGACACAAGGATACAAATCTGATTTTGGCGACTGGCGGAAATGCCATGGTCAAAGCAGCATACTCATCTGGTACACCAGCAATCGGTGTAGGTCCTGGTAATGGTCCAGCCTTCATCGAAAGAACAGCAGATGTGCCAAAAGCAGTTCGTCAGATTTTGGATTCTAAAACCTTTGACAATGGTGTGATTTGTGCATCTGAGCAATCTATCATCGTCGAAGAAGATATGAAGGAAAAGGTTGTAGCAGAGTTCAAGAAACAAGGTGCTTACTTTGTTCCAGCAGAAGATGCTAAGAAATTGGGTGCCTTCATTATCCAGCCGAGTGGTGCGATGAATCCGAAGATGGTTGGTAAAACACCTCAGGTGATTGCTGAGTTAGCTGGTATTTCAGTTCCAGCTGATGCTCGGGTCTTGATTGCAGAAGAAACAGGCGTCGGCAAGCAGTATCCATATTCTATGGAAAAACTGGCTCCAGTCTTAGGCTTCTACACTGTCAAGGACTGGTTGGAAGCTTGTGAGCTGAGCATTAAGATCTTGCATCACGAAGGTGCAGGCCATACTCTTGCTATTCATAGTCAAAACGAAGAAATTATTCGTGAATTTGCACTGAAAAAACCAGTATCTCGCCTGCTGATCAATACGCCAGCAGCTCTGGGTGGTGTCGGTGCAACGACTGGTCTCTTCCCAGCCTTTACTTTGGGTTGTGGAGCAGTGGGTGGCAGCGCGACATCTGATAATGTCAGCCCGCTCAATCTCTTCAATATCCGTCGTGTAGCTTATGGAACAGCTGAACTGTCAGACCTGCGACAAGCAGAAAATATGGCAGTGGAAGAACCGAAAGCAGTAGCAGTTGACGGATCAAACGAAGAAGAACTGGTAACCTTATTGGTTCAACGCGTATTGGAAAAACTAAAATAGTCAATATTAAACATTAACATTGGAGGATACAATCATGGCAAACGCAAATGCATTAGGAATGGTAGAAACAAGAGGACTTGTCGGCGCAATCGAAGCAGCTGATGCAATGGTCAAAGCCGCTAACGTAACTTTAGTTGGTAAAGAACAAGTCGGCGCTGGATTGGTAACAGTCTTGGTTCGTGGTGATGTCGGCGCAGTAAAAGCAGCGACAGATGCTGGAGCAGCTGCAGCTGAAAACGTTGGTGAATTGATTTCAGTTCACGTAATTCCACGTCCGCATGCTGAAGTAGAAGTAATCTTGCCTCATCAAGAATAAGATTACAGACTTTCGTATAAACTTAAAAACAAGAAAATAATTGGAGGAAATAAACATGGCAAACGCAAATGCATTAGGAATGGTAGAAACAAAAGGACTCGTCGGCGCAATCGAAGCAGCTGATGCAATGGTCAAAGCCGCTAACGTAACTTTAGTTGGTAAAGAACAAGTCGGCGCTGGATTGGTAACAGTCTTGGTTCGTGGTGATGTCGGCGCAGTAAAAGCAGCGACAGATGCTGGAGCAGCTGCAGCTGAAAATGTTGGTGAATTGATTTCAGTTCACGTAATTCCACGTCCACATGCTGAAGTGGAAGTTATTCTGCCCAAATAATCTGGGACAGATAAATATTTGCTGAAAGGGCCTGTATTATAGCGTTTAGCTCTTATACAGGCCCATGAGGCAAATAGAATACTCAGTGAAAATGAAGCTTATGGGCAGTAGCTCTATACGTAAACGAAAATATTGATTTTCGAAGAGTATCAGATTGATTTTCACAGAGTATCAACGGAGTAGAAGGATGTGAATACATGTCAGTTTTTACAGAAGCTAAGATCAGAAAGCTTTATAGAGAATCCGTTCTCGCTGATAACGGTGTCTTTGAATTAAACAAAGATGAAAAACTGACGCCAGCAGCCAGAGGTTTTCTCAATGATCACCATATTCGAATCATTTCTTCGGGTCAGACCAAAGGGAAAACAGACTCAGCTGCTGATGCTATCAGGGTGCCGATTACAAACCTTGAGGACTCTGCTGTGTATCCACGACTATTTAGACTGACTAAACTTTATACTTGCTTTTTGAAGAACCAGAGAGATTTGCATCAGGCTTTTCAGGATGAAAAGTGTGAGCAAGTTGGCCAACTATTGAATATAGTAGAACAAATCGTCGGCCAGCATATTCTGGATGATATTTCTGATTACCAGACAGACCTGCCTAGCAATGCGGAATTGCAGGCTATTCGGGTCAGTCGGCAGCTAGATCAAGAAACGGTTATGATGACTTATCAAGAGCCGACTTGGCAGCTGAATTGCTATGAAACATATATCGAAACGACCCTCCTGCGCAAAGAATTGGAGCAGGCTGCTGATGGTGACAGAGATCAATTTGCTTGTAAGGTTTCTCAATTATTAAAATCAATTGAAGTCTTGCTCTGGTTGATAGCAAGCTAATAACAAGAGAAAGAAGAACAGCAATGACTTTAGAAAATTTGGTAAATAAAGTAATTGATAAAGTTCAGGAAGAATTGCAGGGGTCATTTGAGGTAGAAGCGAGCGGACGTCATGTCCATTTGAGTCAGGAAGATTTGGAAGCCTTATTTGGTCCCAACTATCAATTAACAAAAGCAAAAGACCTATCACAGCCAGGCCAGTTCGCTAGCCAAGAAAGGCTGACAGTTGTCGGTCCAAAAGGCGCTTTTCACAATGTGGTTATTCTGGGACCTGTTCGCAAACATTCTCAGGTAGAAGTTTCCCTGACAGACTGTTTGCAACTGGGCACCAAGGCTCCCATTCGCGAAAGTGGCGATATTGAAGGAACACCGGGTGTCATCTTGGCTCATGGAGACAAGGCAGTTTGTCTGGATAAGGGCCTGATTGTAGCTAAGCGTCATGTTCATATGACACCGGAAGATGCCGAACGTCTGAATGTAAAAAATCACGAGATTGTACAAGTCAGAGTAGAAGGAGCTCGTCCGCTGATATTTGATGATGTGGTCATCCGTGTTAGTCCTAAATTTGCAACCTATATGCATATTGACTACGATGAAGCCAATGCTTGTGGTTTCAAAAAAGGAACACGCGGACGGATTATTAAAAAATAAGTCCTATGAGCAAATAAAAGGTAGGTAAAGAATGGAAAATCTAGATCATTTGGTAGATTTGATTACAGACCGCCTGATGGAAAAGTTGAAGAAAAAGCCTCAGAAACCCTCAGTATACGTCATTGGAGGCGATAAGATTCCTGACTTATTAGAAGGGGAAGACTTTCAAGTCGTAAAAGATTCTTGCACAGCAGAGGTTATTGTTGTTGAGACACTTGGCTTTGATGCTTTTCTGAGACTCTCATCCCTTTGCCCTTTAGCGGTAGAGGAAGCAGTCATTTTAAAGAGTCTTTTGAAAGGCAAAAAAGTTCTAGTGTCAGACAGCGCCTTTGCTATTCAGCAGTACAAGCAATCTTCTAAAGTGCACTTGTATCAGGAACTGCAGGGACAGCGCGAAAAGCTCGTCCGCTACGGTCTGCAATTTTATAAAGAAGGCCAACTCTTAGCACTCCTAGAAAGCAATCATGCTGAAGAGCCTCGTCCGGCTGAAAAGCGGGCGGTGACAGAAGAAGTCAGCCAGAAGGCTAAGGCTCCGAGCAAGACGGTTTTGCTGACAGAGAAAAAGCTGAGAGAAATGGGCTTACCTGAAAATGGAAGCTTTAAAATAGAAAAAGGAATGATTGTGACAGCCTTGGCGAGAGATTATCTAAAACGTCAAAAAATAGAAATCATAGAATAAAGGAGTGGGTAGAGATGTTTGTTGGTAAAGTAAAAGGAAGCCTTTGGGCGACTAGAAAAGACGAAAATTTAAATGGTTTGAAATTTTTAGTGGTCGAACGGCAGCTAAATGAACATCAAAGTGACCCAGCTCTGCTTATTGTGGCCGACTGCATCGGTGCAGGCGAAGGAGACCAAGTAATGGTAACCACTGGCAGTTCTGCCCGTATGAGCCTGAATAAGGTAAATATACCTGTGGATATGGTCGTTGTGGCTATCATTGACAAGGTTGACTATCACAGTGATGAAGAATATTAGAAACTAAGGTAATGTTATGAGTATCAATGAAATTATCATTTATATCATGGTTCTATTCATGCTGATCGGTGCAGTGGATAAATGTATCGGTGGCAAACTAGGACTAAGTGAAAAATTTGAAGAAGGAATCATGGCTATGGGAGCTTTGGCTCTGTCTATGGCTGGGATTATGGTAATCGCTCCCCTCTTGGCAGATGTCTTGAAACCGATTGTCGTGCCTTTGTATGGCTTGGTGGGCGCAGACCCGTCTATCTTTGCGACAACCTTCATTGCCAATGATATGGGAGGAGCTCCTCTGGCTCTCAGTCTGGCTCAGGATCCAGCAGTAGGAAATTTCGCTGCCTTTGTACTGGGCTCTATGATGGGGCCAACCATCGTCTTTACGATTCCAGTTGCCTTGGGTATTATCGAAAAAGATGACCGTCCGTTTTTGGCTCGTGGAATCTTATACGGTTTAGTAACTGTTCCGATTGGCTGTCTCCTCGGAGGACTTTTCGTACCAGGTCTGCCTTTTGGAACCTTGATTGTCAATCTTATTCCGATTATCATTGTATCAGCTCTGATTTTCGTAGGATTGCTTTTGGCACCTAATGCTATGATCAAAGGTTTTGAAGTGTTTGGTCAGATTATTGTTATCTTGGCAACGCTTGGTTTGGCCTTTGGTGCAGCTCAGCTCCTGACTGGCAATGAATGGCTCATTAGCATCTATCCAAAAGGTGCTGAGACACTGAAGGAAGCCTTTGAAGTTGTCGGAACGATTGCCGTAACCTTGGCTGGAGCCTTTGGTCTGGTAGCTGTCTTTACCAAGGTAGCCAACAAACCGCTTTCTGCTATCGGAAAATCCCTGGGAATGAACGAAGTTGGTGCAGCTGGTTTGGTAGCTTCTCTGGCTAATAACATTGCCATGTTCCAGATGATGAAGGATATGGACAAACGCGGTAAGATTATCAACGTAGCCTTTGCTGTATCTGCTTCCTTTGTTATCGGAGATCACCTAGGCTTCACAGCCGGTCAAAAACCGGAAATGATTGTGCCGATGATGATTGGTAAATTTGTCGGCGGTATCACAGCGGTATTACTGGCTTTCTTCTTAACCAAGAAGGAAGCTTAGACTTGGAGGTATGAAGTATGGCAGATATTAATCGTTCTGACCTAGAAACATTGGTTCGTAAGATTTTATTGGAAGAATTAGCCACTAAAGATGGTGGGAAGAAAGTCAGCAAGGCAGGCGTAGCTTCTATCGCTCTGCCTGGTCTGGATGTTCGTCCAGAAGATCGCTTGGATACAGGTGATTCGAGCCATCAAGTTTATACACGAGATTTGCTGACCTTAGATGAGAGTCCAAGATTGGGCTTGGGTCTGATGACTATGGAAAAGACAACTTTCCCTTGGCATCTGGACTATGATGAAGTGGACTATGTTATTGAAGGGCGTCTTGATATTATCGTTGGTGACGAAGTCATGACAGCTGGCCCTGGCGAAGTACTCTTTATCCCTAAAGGCAGCGACATTCAGTTCTCTGTCAGAGATAAGGCTCGCTTTATCTATGTGACCTATCCGGCTGACTGGCAAGGCTAGTTTGTCGGAAGATTGAACTATCGGATTTACTAGAATGGCAGGACAGCGGCCTGCTGTCCTGCCATTTTGTAATGATGTAAAATAAAAAAACAGATAAAAGATGAGCAACCCTGCGAAAAGTTTATCATCTGCTATCTGTCTCTGCGATTGTTATTTCTGAAGGGAAAGGCCTGTCAAGTATATTTCTTGTAGGCTTAGCTTGGCATTCCTAAAAAAGTTGGTTAGCCTCTTTTTGAGAATGCAGAATTTTTTCCTTTTTAAAAAACAACCATATTCATTCTAACAGAAAACCATAGAATAATCTATTCTTTTGACCAAAAAAAAGTTAAAAAAAGGAATCAGAAAGAGGCGTATAGCTATGGTGCTCCTCTTATCTGATTTCTCTATTCCTCGAAAATGTAAGCGCTTCAAAATATATGTCAGCGAAAGGAGCTGTCTTATGGAAAACAAATGCAATATTACAGAATTTGTCGGTGTTAATCCGATAGGCGATACAATTGGACTTGTCATTGCCAATGTGGACCAGCAGGTGCTGGATGCTATGAAGCTAGAAAAGAGCTATCGCTCAATTGGTGTAGTCGGTGCTCGTACCGGTGCGGGTCCTCATATCATGGCTGCTGATGAAGCGGTCAAAGCAACCAATACAGAAATTGTTAAAATCGAACTGCCTCGTGATACCAAGGGAGGTGCTGGACACGGAAGTTTGATTATCTTCGGTGGTGAAGATGTATCAGATGTCAGACGAGCTGTGGAAGTAACCTTGGAGGAAGTGGATCGAACCTTCGGCGATGTTTATGCTAATGATGCAGGGCATATTGAACTCCAATATACTGCGCGTGCTAGCTATGCTTGTCAGACTGCCTTTGGTGCTGAATACGGCCGTGCTTTTGGATTGATTGTTGGAGCACCTGCAGCTATTGGTGTTGTTATGGCAGATACAGCCGTCAAGGCTGCCAACGTTACTGTTGTCGGCTATGCTTCTCCAGGAAATGGTGGTACCAGCCACTCAAACGAAGCCATCCTCTTTATCAGTGGGGATTCTGGAGCAGTTAGACAATCAGTTATCTCAGCGCGTGAAGTTGGATTGGCACTTTTAGGCAGTATGGGTGACGAGCCAACCAACTCACAGCCATCTTACATTTAAGAGTGAGAGGGAGGAAACGGTATGAGATCCAAACGTTTTGAAGTATTAAGCGAACGCCCTATCAACCAAGATGGATTTGTAAAAGAATGGGTTGAAGAAGGTTTGGTAGCTATGGAAAGCCCCAATGATCCTAAACCCAGTATCAAAATTCAAAATGGAAAAGTGGTTGAGTTAGACGGCAAACCAAAAGAAGAATTTGACCTGATTGACCAGTTCATTGCCAACTACGGGATTGACCTGAGCCAGGCTGAAGAAGTCGTTCAGATGGACTCACGAGAAATTGCCAATAAAATATTGACACCGAGTGTACCTCGTACAGAAATCATCAAGCTTACCAAGGCCATGACTCCAGCTAAAATCATTGAAGTGGTCAATCAGATGAATGTCGTGGAAATCATGATGTGTCTGCAAAAGATGCGGACTCGTAAGCAAACAGCTACTCAAGCCCATGTCACTAATGTCAATGATAATCCAGTTCAGATTGCAGCAGATGCAGCTGAAGGGGCTCTGCGCGGTTTTGCAGAGCAGGAAACAACGGTTGCCGTAGTGCGTTATGCTCCTTTCAACGCCCTGTCTCTGATGATTGGCTCACAAGTGGGCCGTCCTGGGGTACTGACTCAGTGCTCCTTGGAAGAAGCGACAGAGCTAGAATTTGGTATGCGTGGCTTTACGGCCTATGCTGAGACCATTTCTGTTTATGGTACAGAAGATGTCTTCACTGATGGAGATGATACACCTTGGTCCAAGGCCTTTCTGGCTTCAGCCTATGCCTCTCGTGGACTCAAGATGCGCTTCACTTCCGGTACGGGGTCTGAAGTGCAGATGGGACAAGCCGAAGGCAAGTCCATGCTCTATCTGGAAGCTCGCTGTCTCTATGTAACAAAAGCAGCTGGGGTTCAAGGAACTCAGAATGGATCAGTTAGCTGTATCGGTATTCCAGCAGCTGTTCCGAGTGGTATTCGGGCGGTCGTTGCTGAAAACTTGATTGCCAGCATGCTGGACTTGGAATGTGCTTCATCAAATGACCAAACCTTTACTCACTCGGACTTACGTCGCTCTGTTCGGACTTTGATGCAGTTTGCGCCAGGTACAGACTTTATCAACTCTGGCTACTCTGCTACGCCAAACTATGACAATATGTTTGCCGGCTCTAACTGGGATGCGGAAGACTTTGACGACTACAATGTCTTGCAACGTGACCTGCGGGTAGATGGTGGTCTTCGTCCTGTACGTGAAGAGGAAGTTGTAAAGGTTCGGAACAAGGCAGCACGCGTTATGCAAGCTCTTTTCAAAGGCTTGGGCCTGCCGCCGATTACCGACGAAGAAGTCGAAGCAGCGACCTATGCTCATGGCTCTAAAGATATGCCAGAGCGGGATAAGGTTGAAGACATCAAGGCTGCTCAGGGTATTCTGGAACGCGGAGTTCAAGGGGCTGATTTGATCAAAGCCTTGGCTAATAATGGCTTCCCTGAAGTTGCCAATGAGCTGCTCAATTTGTTCAAGCAACGTGTAGCAGGGGATTTCCTGCAAACATCTGCTATCTTTGATCGGGATTGGAATGTTATTTCAGCGGTGAATTCACCGAATGACTATGTTGGTGTCGGTACAGGCCATCGTCTGGTCGGCGAAGAATGGGAAAAAGTCAAAGATATTCCTAAAGCGATTGACCCGCGTGATGTATAGGAGGAGCTAAGATGACAGAGATAAATGAAACTTTACTGCGCTCCATTATTGCAGAAGTGATGAAAGAGATGAGCGCCAATACCAACGAAACAGCTTCTGAAACCAGCGAAAAGCCTGTTACAAAGCCTGTGTCCAATGAAAAAGCTGTCATCCGTACAGTTGGTGTGGCTAAGCCTAGCCAGTCAACGGATGAAGTCGTTATTGCAGTTGGACCTGCCTTTGGGGAACAGCAGGTGAAGACGATGGTGGACATTCCTCATACGGAAGTGCTGCGTCAGCTGGTGGCTGGTATCGAAGAAGAAGGGCTCAAGGCTCGCATTGTCAAGGTCTATCGTTCTTCTGACGTTGCCTTTGTAGCGGTAGAAGGAGACCACTTGTCTGGTTCTGGCATTTCTATCGGTGTTCAGTCTAAGGGAACAACGGTTATTCACCAACGTGATTTGCCACCGCTCAGTAATCTGGAACTCTTCCCGCAGGCACCTTTGTTAACTCCTGAAACCTATCGTTTGATTGGTAAAAATGCTGCTAAGTATGCCAAGGGTGAAACACCAAATCCGGTACCAACCCTTAATGACCAAATGGCTCGTCCTAAGTATCAGGCCTACTCAGCTTTGCTGCATATCAAGGAAACGAAACTGGTTAAAAGAGGAAAACCAGCTGATGAATGTCAGGTGATTTGATGCATATGATGTCTACAAGGAGAAATCAGAATGAGTGAATCAGTAGAAACATTAGTAAAACAAATATTAGCCGAGCTAAGCGACAGCGGCTCAGCTAGTCAAGGAGCAGCCAATCGTCCTGTTAGTTCTGATGAAGCGACAGCGGCTGATTATCCTATTTCTAAAAAACATCCTGACTGGATAAAGGTTGGTCAGGATAAGAAATTCGAAGATATTACACTGGAAAATATCTTGTCTGGCTATGTAACAGCAGAGGATTTGCGGATTAAGCCAGAGATTTTGATCAAGCAAGGTGAAATTGCTAAGAATGCCGGCCGCGAAGCAATCCAGTATAACTTTTCTCGGGCTGCGGAACTGACCAAGGTTCCGGATGCGCGTGTGCTGGAAATCTATAATGCCCTGCGCCCTTACCGGTCTTCCAAACAGGAATTATTGGACATTGCCAATGAATTGGAAAACCAATATGGAGCTGTTATCTGTGCGGGCTTTGTCAGAGAAGCTGCTGAAAATTATGAGCGCCGCAAGAAGTTGAAAGGCGACAACTAATCCGGTTTTATCAAGGCTATTTTGGGTTGAGAAAAGATTATTATCACTGCTTTTATAAATGCTGCTCAAAATAGCCTAATCTTGGTGGAGGTGAAAATGTGAAACGAATCATTGGAGTAGACATAGGTAATTCTTCGACCGAGTCTGCCTTAGCTGAAGTGCAAGATGATGGAAGCATTCACTTTCTTGCCTCAGCCATTGCGGATACAACAGGCATCAAGGGGACCAAGGAAAATGTCCACGGGATTTATCAATCTTTGAGAAAATTGATGGAGCAAACACCGCTTGAGTTGGGACAAGTTGATTTGATTCGGATCAATGAAGCGACGCCTGTTATCGGCGATGTTGCCATGGAAACTATCACAGAGACGGTCATTACTGAGTCTACCATGATAGGTCATAATCCCCGTACTCCTGGCGGTCTGGGATTGGGGATTGGACTGACAGTGGATATTCTCGACTTGGTTCATCATCCGATTGCTGGGAAATACATCGTAGTAGTGCCGAAGAGCATTGATTTTGACTTGGTTGCCCAGCTGATTAATGCCTATCTAGCCAAGGGCTATCAGATTACCGCTGCCATTTTGCAGGCGGATGATGGGGTTCTGGTCAATAACCGCATTAGCCAGAAGATTCCAATCGTGGATGAGATTCTCTTTATTGACAAGGTTCCTTTGGGAATGCAAGCTGCTGTTGAAGTGGTAGAGCAAGGGAAGGTGATTTCTCAATTATCCAATCCCTATGGTATTGCGACGGTCTTCGGCTTGAGTGCAGAAGAGACGAAAAGCATTGTCCCCATTGCCCGTGCCCTCATTGGCAACCGCTCGGCTGTCGTGATTAAGACACCGGCAGGTGACGTTCAGGCTCGGACGATTCCAGCAGGTAGTATCCAAATTATCGGCAAGGAGCATACCTTAAAGGTGGATATTTCCAAGGGTGCCGATGAGATTATGGAGAAAATCGTCTATGCTGGCGAGATTAGCAATGTTGTCGGAGAAGCGGGCACCAATGTTGGTGGCATGCTGGAGAAGGTTCGTCAAACCATGGCTGACCTGACCGAGAAAGAGCCTTCCGACATTTATATCCGTGACTTACTGGCTGTCAATACTTTTGCTCCGATTTCTGTGCGCGGTGGTGTGGCTGGAGAATTTTCTATGGAGCAGGCTGTCGGCATTGCCTCTATGGTAAATTCTGACAAGCTGCAAATGTCCATCATTGCCCAAGAAGTCGAACGTGAGTTGGGTATTACTGTAGAAATCGGTGGAGCAGAAGCTGAATCAGCTATCCTCGGGGCTCTGACTACACCAGGGACGGATCGCCCCTTGGCTATTTTGGACTTAGGAGCAGGCTCGACAGATGCTTCCATTATCGATAGCAGGGGTCAAATCTTGGCTGTCCATCTAGCCGGTGCCGGTGATATGGTAACCATGCTGATCAATTCGGAGTTGGGACTGGAAAATCATCATCTGGCAGAGGACATCAAACGATATCCTCTGGCCAAGGTGGAAAGTCTTTTCCATATCCGGCATGAAGACGGCACTGTTCAATTTTTTGACAAGCCGCTGTCTGGAGATTTGTTTGCCAGAGTTGTCATCGTCAAGGAAAATGATGAATTTGTTCCTATTGATGACGGAGACTACTCTATCGAAAAAATCAAACTCGTTCGGCAGTCTGCCAAGGAAAGAGTCTTTGTTACCAATGCGGTGCGAGCTCTCAAGCGCGTCAGTCCCACTCAAAATATTCGAGACATTCCTTTCGTTGTCATCGTAGGTGGCTCAGCTTTGGACTTTGAAATACCTCAGCTAGTGACCGAAGCCCTCTCTCAGCATGCCATTGTAGCTGGTCGAGGCAATGTGCGTGGCTTGGTGGGACCTCGAAATGCAGTAGCGACCGGACTGATTTTGACCTATGTTAGAGAGAAATGGGGGGCTGACTATGGAATTAGCTTATACTAGAAAGCCAACCATTAGGCTGATAGCTACGGACAATGCTCCTGCGGATAAGGTAGCACAAATCGGCTACGGTATCGAAGAGGAAGGTATCCCTTTCAGTCTGGTCTGCCCAGATGAACCTAGCGATCCTGTATCACTAGCGCATGTGGCTGCAACTCAATCCCAGCTTTTAGTAGGGATTGCCTGTGACGGGCGAGATGCCGTTCTTCATTATCGTAACTTGCCACTCGAAAAATTTATCTATCGTATCAAAGATTATTCCGCTATACCGGACCACGTCTTGCGCCTATTTGGCTCAAATGCAGCGCGTTTGGTCAAGGGAGTCCCGTTTAAAAAATCTGACCTGTTAGAAGCATCTTTTTGACTTGTTCCGATCGATTCAAAAAGATGTCCGTATCAACTACTGAAAAGAGGTGAAATGGATGGCTAGAGATAGAGAGAAAGACGAGCTTGATAGTCCAGAATTATCAAGCTGGGGAGGAAACTCAGAATTGCAGGACAGTATTATCCAAAAAGTCCTTGCCAGATGCCAAACCTTACTGGATAAAGAGTCTGTTCTTTTCAAAAATATCTATCAGGATGCCTGGGAATTGGTAACAAGGGCCAGACGCAAGGCTGAAGAGCTGGGACTAGCTGTCGTGATAACGGTGGTTGATCCAGCAGCACAAGTTGTGATGACCTATCGTATGGAAAATGCCTTGTTAGTGAGTAACGATATGGCTTATAAGAAAGCTTACACAGCTGTTGGCATGAGGATGCAGTCCAAGGATTTAGCACCTTTAACTCAGCCAGGGGAATGGCTCTACCAGCTGGAAACGATGACTGACAATAAGGTCGTTAGTTTAGCAGGTGGCATTCCTATTTATTGCCAGTCAGAGATGATTGGCGGTATCGGCGTCAGCGGAGGAAGTTCTGAAGAAGACCAGTCCATTGCTGAGTATGCTGTAGGTCTGTAGAGAAGCAAGCTAATTAAATAATATCAGAGGAGAGAATACCACTTGCAATCCATGCTCTGGAGCTAGGGATTTTCTCCTATTTTACGAGCATATTTCTCTTATGCTTTCTTAGAATCTATATTGCGCTGTAGAAGCAATATAGAGGAGAAAGTGTAGGATATTTCGAAATGAAGGAGTATGGAGTATGGAAAAATATCTAGGTGAATTTTTAGGCACCATGGTTCTGATGGTTTTTGGGAATGGAATCGGAGCGTCTATCAGTCTTAATAAGAGTATCGCAAAAGGTTTCTCTCCCAATTGGTTTACCGTTGTATTTGGTTGGGGCCTGGCAGTGACCTTGGGTGTCTATACGGCAGGATTTTATAATACTGGCGGTCACCTTAACCCAGCTGTCACCATTGCTTTTGCGGTGGGTGGCATCTTCCCATGGGAGCAAGTGGTGGGCTATATCATCGCTCAGATTCTAGGGGCCTTTGTCGGAGCGGCTATTGTGGTGCTCTTCTATTATCCCCATTTCAAAGAAACCAAGGCAGAAGAAGGCAACTCAGTTGGTGTATTTGCTACTGGACCAGCCATCCAGAATCCAGCATTTAATCTGCTCAGCGAAATCGTTGCAACTTTCTTCTTCATCTTTGCTCTTTTGATGATAACGCACGGCGAAATCACGCCTGGACTCACTCCACTTTTAGTCGGCTTCTTGATTATGGCAGTCGGCTTGTCTTTGGGTTCGACGACAGGTTTTGCTCTCAACCCAGCTCGGGACTTCGGTCCGCGCCTTGCTTATGCCCTCTTACCAGTTCCGAATAAAGGAGATGCAAACTGGGCTTATGCTTGGGTGCCAATTGTAGGACCGACTATCGGCGCTGTCTTGGCAGTCAATGCTATGTAATATACAAAATAGTAAATAAGCTAGCCGACGATTTGAAGCTAGCTTATTTATCTAACAAGCAGCAATGGAAAGTTTCAGTTTTCAAAAAACATTATTTGGAAAAATCACTGTTTTCATTGCTCAGGAGAAAAATATGTCTAAAAAAATTTTTGCGATTAATGCGGGCAGTTCGTCATTAAAATTTCAACTGCTCAGTATGCCTGATGAAAGCCTTTTGGTGAAAGGGATTTTTGAAAAGATTGGCTTAAAAGAAGGCATTTTTAAGATTGAATTTGAAGGTCAAAAAGAAAAGGAACTGCTGGTCATTCCTTCGCATCAATTTGCTGTGGATTACCTGCTGAACTTTCTTTTGGAGCGGAAGCTGATTGCATCTCTGGACGAGATAGATGGAGTCGGTCATCGCGTAGCCCATGGCGGAGAATCCTTTGATGATTCAGCTTTGATAGACGAGCAAGTGCTATCCATCATTGAGAAGCTGTCCTTCTTGGCTCCTAGCCATAACCCTGTCAACTTGGTAGGGATTCGAGCTTTCCAAAAGGCGCTGCCGGAGACAGGGCAAGTGGCTGTGTTTGATACAGCCTTTCATCAAAGCCTTTCAGAAGCTTATTATCTCTATCCTCTTTCTTGGGATTACTATCATAAATACGGTTTGAGAAAGTATGGTTTCCATGGAACGAGTCACAAGTATATTGCTCAAAAGGTAAAGGAGATTTGGGAGCGGCAAGGAGAAGCTGCGGAGCATTTGAAGATTATCAACTGCCATTTGGGCAATGGTGCTAGTATTTGCGCCATTAAAAATGGTCAGTCTGTCAATACTTCGATGGGATTCACCCCCTTGGCTGGCCTGATGATGGGCTCCCGCTCAGGTGATATTGACCCTATGATTCTTCCTTTTCTGCTAGAACAGGAAAAATTATCAGCTCAGCAATTAAGCGATGTCCTCAATAAAGAATCAGGTCTGCTGGCTATCTCTCAGCTCAGCAATGATTTAAGAGATGTTCTGGAAGCTTGTGACAGAGGCGATGAAAAAGCTAGTCTAGCAGTCAATATGTTTGTCAACCGCATCGCTCAGACCATTGCAAGCTACATCACAGATTTAGATGGTCTGGATGCCTTGGTTTTTACTGCTGGAATCGGCGAGAATTCAGCAGTGATCCGCAGCTTGGTCGTTCAAAAGCTCAATTGCTTAGGACTTTCTTTAAATCAGGCAGCTAACGAGCAAGGTCAGCTCTTTATTCAAAATTCTCAGTCGCAAGCTAAAATTCTCATTCTTCCAACCAACGAAGAATTGATGATTGCCCAAGATACCATGCGTTTGCTGGAATTTAAGTAGCCAAAAGAGTAGTAGAATGTTCAAGGAGTGCAGGAATAACTTTCTATATTAATAAGAAAAAACCAGTTTATCCTTGTGTTGTTTAGACTCGAAAAGACAGAGCAAGACCTCTGCCTTTTCTTTTTTAGCTTAGATATCTTGCCATCTTCCAGTTCTGTAAGCACAGTCTGATGGAGCTTTTTTGCTTTTTTCATTCTTGAAAGATATAGGAAAACATGCTATAATGAAAAGAACATTCTAAAAATCAGAAAGATTATTATATAGTAAGGAAAAAAATGGCGAATATTTTAAAGACTATCATTGAAAATGATAAAGGTGAATTAAGAAAATTAGAAAAAATGGCTGACAAAGTCTTGGCTTATGAAGACGAAATGGCAGCTTTGTCTGATGAAGAACTTCAGGCAAAAACAGAAGAATTCAAGAAACGCTATGCTGATGGCGAAACTTTAGATCAGCTCTTATTTGAAGCTTTTGCGGTTGTCCGTGAAGGAGCTAAGCGAGTGTTGGGCCTTTTCCCTTATAAGGTTCAGGTTATGGGAGGAATCGTTCTCCATCATGGTGACGTTCCAGAGATGCGTACCGGTGAAGGAAAAACCTTGACTGCGACGATGCCAGTTTACTTAAATGCCCTTGCAGGCAAAGGAGTACACGTTGTCACAGTCAACGAATACCTGACTGAGCGTGACGCGACCGAAATGGGAGAACTCTACTCTTGGCTGGGCCTTTCTGTCGGTATCAATCTGGCTGCTAAGTCTCCATCTGAAAAGAAAGAAGCATATGCTTGCGACATTACCTATTCAACCAATGCTGAGATCGGCTTTGACTACCTGCGTGATAACATGGTAGTCCGCGCTGAAAACATGGTACAGCGCCCACTCAACTATGCCTTGGTCGATGAGGTGGACTCAATCCTGATTGACGAAGCTCGGACACCATTGATTGTATCCGGACCGGTTTCTTCAGATACCAACCAGCTTTATCATATGGCTGACCACTATGTCAAATCTCTGGATAAGGACGACTACATCATCGATGTTCAGTCTAAGACGATTGGTCTGTCTGACTCAGGAATTGATAAGGCAGAAAGCTACTTCAAGCTGGACAATCTCTACGATATTGAAAATGTTGCCCTGACTCATTTTATCGACAATGCTCTGCGAGCTAACTACATCATGCTCCTTGACATTGACTATGTGGTCAGTGAAGATCAGGAAATTCTGATTGTCGATCAGTTTACTGGTCGGACAATGGAAGGACGTCGTTACTCTGACGGTCTCCACCAAGCGATTGAAGCCAAAGAAGGTGTGCCGATTCAGGAAGAAACAAAGACTTCTGCTTCTATTACTTATCAGAACCTCTTCCGTATGTATAAGAAGCTGTCCGGCATGACAGGTACAGCTAAGACGGAGGAAGAAGAGTTCCGCGAAACATACAACATTCGTGTTATTCCGATTCCAACTAACCGTCCGGTAGCACGTATTGACCATTCTGACCTGCTCTACCCAAGTATTGATTCTAAGTTTAAGGCAGTTGTTCAGGATGTTAAAGAGCGTCATGAAAAAGGCCAGCCAGTTCTGGTCGGTACCGTTGCGGTTGAAACCAGTGATTATATTTCTAAGAAATTGGTGGAAGCTGGGGTTCCTCATGAAGTTCTTAATGCGAAAAACCACTATAAAGAAGCACAAATTATCATGAACGCCGGCCAACGTGGTGCGGTTACTATTGCGACCAATATGGCCGGACGGGGAACCGACATCAAGTTGGGTGAAGGTGTTCGCGAACTGGGCGGTCTCTGTGTTATTGGTACAGAGCGCCATGAAAGCCGCCGGATTGATAATCAGCTGCGCGGACGTTCAGGTCGTCAGGGTGACCCAGGTGAGTCACAGTTCTACCTGTCACTGGAAGATGAGCTTATGCGCCGCTTTGGATCAGAGCGCATTAAAGCCCTCTTGGATCGAATGAACCTTAGTGACGAAGATTCTGTTATCAAGTCTGGCATGCTGACCCGTCAGGTAGAGGCAGCTCAGAAGCGTGTCGAAGGAAATAACTACGATACGCGGAAACAAGTCTTGCAGTATGATGACGTGATGCGTGAGCAACGGGAAATTATCTATGCCGAGCGCCACGATGTCATTACTGCTGACCGTGACCTCAGTCCTGAAATCCAGGCTATGATTAAGCGGACTATCAACCGTATCGTTGATGGCAGCAGCCACTCTGATCAGGATGAAAAGATTGAAGCGATTTTAAACTTTGCTAAGTATAACTTGGTTTCAGAAGATTCTATTTCAGATAGCGATTTGGAAGGCAAATCTGACCAAGAAATCAAAGATTATCTGTTTGAACGTGCATTGGAAGTCTACGACAGTCAGATTGCTAAACTGCGAGACGAAGAAGCAGTGCGTGAATTCCAGAAGGTCTTGATTCTGCGCGTAGTGGACAGCAAGTGGACTGATCATATTGATGCCCTTGACCAGCTGCGCAATGCTGTTGGACTGCGTGGTTATGCACAAAATAACCCAGTTGTTGAATACCAAGCAGAGAGTTTCCGTATGTTCAACGACATGATTGGCTCCATTGAATTTGATGTGACTCGTCTGATGATGAAAGCGCAGATTCATGAGCAAGAGCGTCCGCGGACAGAGCGTGCTATCAGTACGACTGCTACCCGCAATATCTCTGCTAAGGCGCCAAATATACCTGATAATATAGACCTGTCTAACGTAAAGAGAAACGACCCTTGTCCATGTGGCTCTGGCAAGAAGTTCAAGAACTGTCACGGCCGTAAAAAGTAAGCGTAAAAGAAGGAGAATAGATGACCTTTAAAGCAACCAGTCAACCCATTGATGTGGCAGAAGTTCGCCAACTTGCTAAGTTAGAAGGCGACATGCTCGCTCGCAAGGAAAAGCGTGACCGAGAGTTAGAAGCAATTCTGCGTGGTCAGGATGACCGCATTCTCTTGGTCATTGGTCCCTGCTCTTCAGATAATGAAGAAGCGGTGCTGGAGTATGCCAAGCGTCTATCTGCTCTCCAAGAAGAAGTAAAAGACCGTATTTTCATGGTCATGCGTGTTTATACTGCCAAGCCTCGGACGAATGGAGATGGCTACAAAGGGCTTATTCATCAGCCTAATGCGACGGCCGCTCCAAGTCTAATTAACGGCATCAAGGCAGTCCGCAATCTGCACTATCGGGTTATTTCCGAGACAGGCATGACCACGGCTGATGAGATGCTCTATCCAGAAAATCTGCCTCTGGTAGATGATTTGATTTCTTACATGGCTGTAGGAGCTCGCTCGGTCGAAGACCAGCAGCACCGCTTTGTAGCTAGTGGAGCAGATCTGCCGACTGGCTTGAAAAATCCGACTTCTGGCAATCTCAATGTCATGTTTAACGGTATCTATGCAGCTCAGAACAAGCAGAGTTTCCTCTTTTCCGGTAAGGAAGTCGAAACATCTGGCAATCCCTTGGCGCATGCCATCTTGCGCGGTGCCCTCAATGAATATGGTAAGAATATTCCTAACTACTATTATGATAACCTGCTGGACACCATTGCCCAGTATGAAAAAATGGGCTTAGAAAATCCCTTTATCATCATTGACACCAATCATGATAACTCTGGTAAGCAGTATCTGGAACAGGTTCGTATCGTTCGCCAGACTCTGATTAACCGAGACTGGAATGAAAAGATTAAGGCTACAGTACGTGGCTTTATGATTGAGTCTTATCTGGAAGACGGCCGTCAGGACGAGCCAGAAGTCTTTGGTAAGTCCATTACTGACCCTTGTCTAGGCTGGGCTAATACAGAACAGCTGGTTCGTGAAATTTATGATACATTAGGAAAATAGTATGGCATTTATTGAAAAAGGTCAGAAGATTGACATTGAGCAGATTAAGTCCAGAACCAGACTGACTGGTCAGGCCTTGGCTCATAAAAACAAGCGAGATCAAGAACTAGCTGAGATTCTCAGTGGCGAAGATGAGCGGATTCTCTTGGTGATTGGCCCTTGTTCATCAGACAATGAAGAGGCTGTGCTGGAGTATGCCCGCCGTTTGTCAGAGCTGCAGAAGAAGGTCGCGGATAAGATTTTTATGGTCATGCGGGTCTATACTGCTAAGCCGCGGACCAATGGGGATGGCTATAAGGGCTTGGTACACCAGCCGGATACTTCTAAAGCACCTAGCCTTATCAATGGTTTGCAAGCAGTTCGCCAGCTGCACTACCGTGTTATTACAGAGACTGGTCTGACGACGGCTGATGAGATGCTCTATCCGTCCAATCTTGTGCTGGTAGATGACTTGGTTAGCTATCATGCGGTTGGGGCTCGCTCGGTAGAGGACCAGGAGCACCGTTTTGTGGCTTCAGGTATTGACGCTCCGGTCGGCATGAAAAATCCAACTTCTGGCAATCTGGGTGTTATGTTTAACGCTGTCTATGCGGCACAAAATAAGCAAACTTTCCTTTTTCATGGTCAGGAAGTAGAAACCTCTGGGAATCCTTTGGCTCACGTTATTCTGCGTGGGGCTACCAATGAATATGGTAAGAACATTCCAAATTTCTACTATGAGAATATGCTGGATGCCATTTCCTACTATGAAAAAATGGGCTTGGAGAATCCTTTCATCGTCATTGATACCAATCACGATAACTCTGGCAAGCAGTATCTGGAACAGATTAGGATTGTGCGTCAGACCTTGCTTAATCGGGATTGGAACGAAAAGATTAAGAGAACGGTTCGTGGCTTCATGATTGAGTCTTATCTGGAAGACGGACGGCAAAATGAACCGGAAGTCTTTGGTAAATCCATTACTGACCCTTGCCTAGGCTGGGACAACACTGTTCAGCTCATTGAAGAAATTTATGACACTTTAGATAAATAAGGAAAATTGAAAGGGACAGTCTTGACCTGTAAAGAGGACTAACTGTCGGGTGAAGACGAACTCAGCTGGCGGCCCAGCTGAGTTTTGTCGCCTTTCCAGAGAATGATATGATAAAAGGACACGGAATTGACATAGAAGAGTTGGCTGCCATTGAGCGAGCCTATCTGAAAAATGCCCGCTTTGCAAAGAAGGTGCTGACCAAGGCGGAGCTTACTCGTTTTGAGGAGTTATCTGGCAAACGGAAAATCGAATTTCTGGCTGGCCGTTGGGCTGCCAAGGAGGCTTTTTCTAAAGCTTGGGGAACCGGTATCGGTAAGCTCAAGTTTCAAGACTTGGAGATTTTAAACGACCGTCAGGGAGCGCCTTATTTCAGCCGGTCACCTTTTACTGGCAAGGTTTGGATTTCGCTCAGCCACGCTGCTGGCCTGGTTACAGCCAGCGTTATTTTGGAGGAAGATGATGAAAGCTAGTCTGCATAGACCTAGCAAGGCAGTGATTGATTTAGCTGCTATTGCTTTTAATATTAGACAACTGAGTGCCCATCTGCCTCAGACGACAGAGAAGTGGGCTGTCGTTAAAGCCAATGCTTATGGCCACGGATCTATTGAGGTTTCTAGACACATTGAGCCGCTCGTAGATGGTTTTTGTGTGTCTAATATTGATGAAGCCTTGGAGCTGCGCTCAGCTGGCATTGGCAAAAAAATTCTGGTGCTAGGAGTATCAGATTTGGCTGTGCTTCCGCTGGCTAGAAATGAAAAGGTGTCTCTGACCGTAGCCAGTCTGGAGTGGCTGGATCTAGCTTTAGCTGAGGAAAAAGACTTAACAGGATTGAATTTTCATATTAAGATTGACTCTGGTATGGGGCGGATTGGATTTCGGGATAGTCAGGAAGCTCAGGAGGCAATCCATCGCTTGCAGGCTGCTGGGGCTGTCGCGGAGGGAATTTTTACCCACTTTGCAACGGCAGATGAAGCGGAGCACCATAAGTTTGAAGCCCAGCTGGCTCGTTTTCATCAGATCTTATCTGAGCTGGACAGTGTTCCCCCTCTCGTTCACGCTAGTAATTCCGCCACATCTCTCTGGCACAGCGAGACCGTTCTAAATGCAGTTCGGCTGGGGGATATCATCTATGGTCTCAACCCTAGCGGAAGAGTCTTGGAACTTCCTTATGAATTCAAGCCTGCCTTGACTCTGGTCTCAGAATTGGTGCATGTCAAGGAAGTAGATGCTGGAGCAGATGTTGGCTATGGAGCCACCTACACCAGCGAGTCTCAAGAGTGGATTGGCACCATTCCTTTGGGTTATGCGGATGGCTGGACACGCGATATGCAGGGGTTTGATGTCTTGATTGATGGTAAGCGCTGCCCGCTTGTCGGCCGGGTTTCCATGGACCAGATTACAGTGCGCCTGCCTCAGGCTTATCCCCTTGGCACGCCGGTTGTGTTGATTGGAAATAGCGGAGCGGAGACCATTACGGCGACAGATGTGGCAGAAAAGCGTGGCACCATTAACTATGAGGTGGTTTGCTTGATTAGCGACCGTGTACCGAGGGTCTATAAAGACTAGGAAGATTAATGCAGGGAACCGCTTGAAGTATTTGATAATGTTCTAGCTTGGTCCCCCTGTCTGTGATTTTATATCCGCAGCAGTATCAGAACTGAAAGAGGAATTATGAATTTACACCAACCTTTGACGGTTCTGCCTGGTGTGGGACCAAAATCAGCAGAAAAATTTTCCAAGCTGGGTCTAGAGACTTTGCAGGATTTGCTGCTTTATTTTCCTTTTCGTTATGAGGATTTTAAGAGTAAGAACGTCCTAGACTTGGAGGATGGAGAAAAGGCGGTTATTTCTGGTCAGGTCGTGACCCCGGCCAATGTCCAGTATTACGGCTACAAACGTAATCGCCTGCGCTTCACTATCAAGCAGGGAGAAGTCGCTCTGGCAGTTAACTTCTTTAACCAGCCTTATCTGGCGGACAAGATTGAAGTGGGAGCTAATATAGCCGTCTTTGGCAAGTGGGACAAAGCCAAGGCCAGTCTGACTGGAATAAAACTGCTGGCTCAAGTAGAGGACGACTTGCAGCCTGTCTATCGGCTGGCTCAGGGAATTAGTCAGGCCAGTCTGGTCAAGCTGATTAAGACTGCCTTTGACCAGGGATTGGACTTGCTCTTAGAGGAAAATCTGCCCCAGCCCCTGCTGGAACGCTACCAGCTAGTGAGCAGAGTTGAAGCTGTAAGGGCTATGCATTTTCCAAAGGACTTGGCTGATTACAAGCAGGCTCTTCGGCGGGTTAAATTTGAAGAACTCTTTTATTTCCAGATGCAGCTGCAGGTCTTGAAGAGAGAAACCAAGGCTGTCAGCAATGGATTGAAGATTGATTGGCAGTCGGATGCTGTGGCCGAGAAAAAGCAGAGCTTGCCTTTTGAGCTGACTTCGGCTCAGGAGCGCAGTCTGACAGAGATTTTGCAGGATTTGCAGTCGCCTAGACACATGAATCGCCTGCTGCAGGGGGATGTGGGAAGCGGAAAGACTGTAGTCGCTGGTCTGGCTATGTATGCTGTTTATACAGCAGGCTTTCAATCAGCTCTGATGGTTCCAACAGAAATTTTGGCTGAGCAGCATTTTGACAGCCTAGCTCAGCTATTTCCAGAATTGAAGCTGGCCCTGCTTACTGGGGGAATGAAAGCAGCTGAACGTCGGGAGACTTTGGCAGCGATTGAAAAGGGTCAGGTGGATATGATTGTCGGAACCCATGCCCTGATTCAGGAAGGAGTTCGTTACTATGCATTGGGCTTGGTCATTATTGACGAGCAGCATCGCTTTGGTGTGGAACAACGCCGGATTTTACGGGAAAAGGGAGACAATCCTGATGTACTCATGATGACGGCGACGCCTATTCCCAGAACCCTTGCTATCACAGCATTTGGCGATATGGATGTGTCCATTATTGACCAGATGCCGGTGGGACGCAAACCTATCATCACCCGCTGGGTCAAGCATGAGCAGCTGGAAGTCGTCCTCGACTGGCTAAAAAAAGAGCTCCACAAGGGTGCTCAGGTCTACTTTATTTCTCCTTTGATTGAGGAATCTGAAGCGCTGGATCTTAAGAATGCCATTGCCCTAGAAGAAGAACTGACAGCCTATTTTGGTCAGCAGGCACAAGTGGCCCTGCTTCATGGCAAGATGAAGAGCGAGGAAAAAGAGGCGATTATGCAGGACTTCAAGGAAGGACGGACAGATATTCTGGTCTCTACCACGGTCATTGAGGTCGGAGTCAACGTCCCTAATGCTACGGTGATGGTCATCATGGATGCGGACCGCTTCGGACTCAGCCAGCTTCATCAGCTGAGAGGCCGTGTCGGCCGAGGGAACAAGCAGTCTTATGCCGTCCTTGTTGCCAATCCTAAGACGGAGTCGGGCAAGCGCCGCATGAAAATCATGACTGAGACGACCGATGGTTTCCTGCTGGCTGAGGAGGATTTGAAAATGCGAGGTTCCGGAGAAATCTTTGGCACTCGGCAGTCTGGTATTCCTGAGTTTCAAGTGGCAGACATCGTGGAAGATTATCCGATTTTAGAAGAAGCCAGAAAGGTTTCCAGCCAGATTACAGCTGATCCGAACTGGCGGACAGATCCTAGTTGGCACTTGATTGCTCTTCATTTGGACAAGCGAGATTACCTAGATTAAGAGTTCTTTGGATTAAGTTTCCTGCAAGTTATTTATAAGTAGGCTTTAAGTTTGAGGGGTTATACTATTGTCAAATCAAAGAAAGAGGTAAGACCAATGACAATGTAAACATCCCTTAAAATCCCGTAACCAAAGCTTGAAGACTAGAAGACTTACGAGGTATGAGTTACTCAAAGAAGCAGAATAATTTAGAATTTTTTCATCAACAATCTCCTAACAAGTCACAAGCTTCACCCAATCGGTGAAGCTTTTTGTATGTGGCAGAAAAGACTTGTTCATTTCAAATAGTAGATAGAGATTGCTGCCGGACTTCTTTGACTATAAGCTTTCCCTAAGAAATCTATAAGAGATTCTTAAGTTTAGGGCTGTATCCTTATATCCAAAGTAAGAACAAAAAGATTAACTGCCAAACTTGAGGTCAAACACCCCAAGAGTTTCGTTTTTGCTCTTAAAGAATTAATGATAAGCGAGGTAAAAGCTATGAAAGTTACAATCAAAGTCCACTATCCGAAGACATTTAAGCAAGCTCAGAAAATGGAGATGACCTATGGTAAGTGAATATATTTTTGAAATTCTAGAGTCTCTGTTTGAGGTTATCTTTTAAGTCCGGCGATTCAATGAATTTGCTCAGTGTTAGAATATGAAAGAGTCAAAAAAGAGGCTGGGACAAAAGTCCTAGCCTCTCAATTGTCTTAGGATTGTCGAGCAAGACGCAGTGGTTGAGTGGGCTCTACTACGCTGATTTCATCAGCTTTTACAGCCCTACTCAACTGTGCGGAGGTGGGACGACGAAATCGAATTCTAACGAATTCCCGATTTCTGTCCCACTCTCTTTTTGATTTAAAGAAAATAAATAGGGACTTTTTCTCTCAGCCTTCCATATAATCCCGGAGTTCTTGGTCTTTGAGTCCAGCATTCAGGGCGATGAGCAGTTTGATTCTGGCTTTTTGGGCATTGAGCTCTTTGACGAAGAAGACACCAGCCTGGTGCAGCTGAACGCCGCCTCCTTCATAAGCATAGACTGGCTCAGCGATTCCATTAAAGCAGCGAGAGACCAGGGCAACTGGCAAGCCGGCTGCCATCATCTCAGTCAGTTTGTCAGCAACTTCCTTGGGGAGGTTGCCAGCACCGAATGCTTCTATGATGAGGCCATCTATCTTGTCTAAATCCAGCATGTCCAGAAGTTCTGTCTTCATACCCGCATAAGCTGGAATGATGGGCACCAGACCAGAGATGCTGTTTAAGTCAAATCGGACTCGAGGCTCCGCTGTCTTAAAATAGAGAATTTCCTGCTTCATAATCAAGCCAAGCGGTCCGTGAGTTGGTGTCTGGAAGGTGCTGACATTGGTCGTATGGGTCTTGGTTACATACTTGGCAGCATGTGCCTCGTCATTCATAACGACAAGTACGCCTTTATCAATGGCTTTTTCATCACTAGCCACCCGAAGGGCTGTCAGGTAGTTATAGACTCCGTCGCTCCCCAGCTCGTTGGAACTGCGCATAGCTCCGGTCAGAACGACCGGAATCTTCGGTAGCTGCATAGTATCTAGAAAGTAAGCCGTCTCTTCTAAAGTGTCTGTCCCATGAGTAATGACTACTCCGTCAAATTGGTCAGCACTGGCTTTGATTTTCTGGTAAAGTTTGAGCATGTGCTGGGGCGTGATATGAGGACTGGGAATATTAAAAAAGTCAATGACTTCCGTCTCAATCCCCTTTAGCGGAACTGTCACATGGTTCATAGGGTTATCAGCATTGGTAACGACAGCCCCAGAGCCGTCAGCCTGCATGGAAATGGTTCCTCCTGTGTGCAGGACCAAGATTTTCTTTGTCATAAATCCTTTTTCTCCTTGTAGTTATGATGCAGATTCGAGAACTTACATTCTGTTTTCATAGAGTTTTCAATCCTGTTGCATAGATATTACTCCAGCTTTTCTTTTCTGCAATTCATGTGATTGTATATCATTTTTGTGTTATAATTTATTGTATCATAAAAGGAAAGAATGAGAAAATCAATGGAAGTAAAGGCCGTCTTTTTTGATATTGATGGGACACTAGTCAATGACAGTCGAACGGTTTTGAAATCTACAGAAAAGGCTATTCAGAGTTTAAAGGAGCAAGGAATATTGGTCGGTTTGGCAACCGGCCGCGGTCCTTTCTTTGTCAAACCTTTTATGGAGCAATTGGACTTAGACTTTGCTGTGACCTACAATGGCCAGTATATTTTTTCAAGAGACAGGGTAATTTCTGCCAGTCCCATTGACAAGCAGAGTTTGCGGGATTTAATCGCCTATGCTAAGAAGCATCGGAAAGAAATTTCCTTGGGAACGGCTGAAGCTATGCTGGGCTCAAAGATTATGTCCTTTGGCATGAGCCCGTTCTCCCAGTGGACTAGCCGCTTCATCCCTAAGCGAATGGCACGAACGGTCAGTCACGGTTTTAATAAAGTCATCAGCAAGGCCCTGCCCCAGCATGAAAAGGATCTCCTGCAGCTGATTCAGGAGCCGATTTACCAAGCTTTGATTTTGGCCAGTCCAGAAGAAAGCCGTAAGATTGAAGCAGACTTCCCTGATTTGAAATTTACCCGAAGCAGCCCCTATGCGGTCGATATTATCAATAAAGATACATCTAAGCTAGAGGGAATTCGCCGAGTCGGCAAGGAATATGGTTTTGACATTCATCAGGTCATGGCCTTCGGTGACTCTGACAATGACTTGGAAATGCTATCGGGAGTTGGCCTGTCCATTGCTATGGGAAATGGAACCAGCTCGGTCAAGGAAGTGGCCAAGCACACAACCACCAGCAATAGTCAGGATGGGATTCACAAGGCTCTGGAGCATTTTGGTATCCTAGCGAGGGAAAAGGTCTTTACCAGCAGCGACCATCACTTTAATAAGGTTAAAGAGTTCCATAGTGTCATGGATGAAAGTACTCAGGAAGAGCCGATTGCTTGGTCGCCTGAGGACGCTCGCTATCGGGCAGGCTTCAAACTGGAAGAGCTGGTCGAGTTTCTGCGAGCAGCTAGTAAGTCAGAGGAAGACTTTGACAGCTCTGTAGCCTATCTCCATCAAGCGCTTGACAAGGCTGCCGACAAGGTTCGCTCTAAGAGTCAGGCTGAGGTTTCTCTAGTCGGTCAGGTAGATGCCTTGATTGATACTCTATACTTCACTTATGGCAGCTTTGTCCTGATGGGAGTGGATCCAGAGCAACTTTTCGATATTGTCCATCGGGCCAATATGGGCAAAATTTTCCCAGACGGGAAGGCTCACTTTGATCCCGTCACCCATAAAATCCTCAAACCAGATGATTGGGAAGAAAAATACGCTCCCGAAGGAGCTATCAAAGAAGAACTGGAACGACAGATTCAGGCTTACCAGCGTAGCATAGAGCAGAAAGAAGAAAACAAAGAATAAATACTTTAAGAGCAGACTATTTCTTGGAAATTTTTTGCTCTTTTTTTATTTTATGGTACAATAAGAAAAAAATGTAGAGGAGAGGACGGATGGATCAATACCAAGTTAAGAGCGACCTATCAACAGCAGCCCGTCATGCAACAGCAATCGGAGATGCAAATTTCCTACAGATGATGGCTATTACTCGAGATTCGCAGACAACTGTTGCTGGAAATTCTAATGCAAATGCAGGGATTTCACATGTTGAAAGTTTACAAAGGCAGCTCGGGGCACATATTACAAGTATTATTCAGAATGTTCATAGTGTAGCAGCAGAGTTTGAGGATAAGGATGCTATGATTCGTCAAAGTCTGACTACTAACTATTTACCGCCTAAAAAGGAACCGACAGTCACTAAAAAAGATTTAGGTCTGAATACCTTGACTGCTTTGGAGGAATAACCAATGCAGGAAGATAAGCGATGGACTGACTTGTTGGCCAAGGAGCGGAGACTTGCTGATCATGAATGGGAACTCTATCAAAAGTTGGGAAAGGCAAAAGCTCAAGAAGAAGATGTATTATGCCAGTTGGATTCTATGGGGACGTGGTTTCATGATCTGTCTTATGATTTCGAAGGAAGCCGATATTACAGTAAGATAGCCGATTGTCAGCTAGATTTTTCTCATCAAAGCAGACAACTAAAGATTGATATAGAGGATCAGATACAAAAACTGCGGAAAGAACATCAAAATGCAGAAAATCAGCTAGAGGAAGTATACCAAGAGAAGCGTGTCTTAGCTGTCGAGGAGTAAAGATGAGTATTGATATGTATTTAGAAGCTGCTCGAACGCAGGCAGAAAGCCTTGGGCGAGCGGTTGAACAATGTTTGGGGCAGAATCTCAAATTAATAAGCGTTTTATCAGCTTTTCATAATGAGGATGAACTAACAGGTAAAGCCTATGATTCTGCCAAAAATCATGTTGTTGGAACTGTTATCCCGATTGTTCAGGGAGTCATTCTCTATCAGGAAGCGATAGCCTTAGCTTGTCAAAATTTTGTTAGTAACTACACAGCAGAAGTAGATGGTAAGAGCTGGCGCCAATCAGAACTGGAAGAGAAAATTCGTTTTGCGGAACAGCAACTGGCAGAGTTGGAACGCAAATCTCAACTCTATTCAAATAAAAAAGGTTTTTCTGTTGTGGACTTCAGCGCTTCCATCGCTGTAGCAGAAAGTGCTAAGCAAGTCTTCCAAGAAATTTTGGACAATTTGCTTGCCTTCAATGACAGTTCACCAACTATCTTCGCGGAGGCTGAGTCTTATTTGGCAGCCGCATCTACGGGTCTATCTCAGGCGGGTCAGAGCTGGGATGCGTCGACTCAGACTTATCTCCCTCCGCGCCGAGATGCTGATCTCAGCTGGAAAGCTACCATCAATTCTGGATGGACTAAGCGGCAGGAGATGATTGAGGAAGTGAAGAGGCAAAATGCCAAGAAGACAGAGTTTGATAGAATCGCAGAGATGGATTATGATGATTTGCTTCATAATTATTCTGAAATTATTTCAGCAAAAGAGAGTGGCGATTTAAACAGTCCACTCTATAAGCCAAATAAGACTCAATATAGGCTTAGACTTGAAAAAGCTGTTGTTAAGAGGTACGAGGAAGTAAAAGACTTACCTCGGAAAAACAATGTTAGTAAGTATACTTTGCAGAAAGTGGATCCCTTTTTCAAAGCAAAGATTGACCGAATGAACCAGAAGGAGCTGGAAGAATATTATCCTGGATTAAAATTTAGCCCTATAGCTCCGATTCTAGATCATAACTATTATTCATCCGAAACAGATGAGGCGAATGATATATATCTGGCTGCTCGCTATCAAGAATTGGATAGCCAAAATCCTATCAGTAAACATGATCCCAACTTTGAGCAAAAACGTTTTGAGTATATCGCTGAAACGGGACTTGATCCAGCCACAGGTAAAGAGGCTGATAAGGAACTCCTGAATTATGCCACAAACTATACCAAGTATGCACCAAGTGTAAAAGCGGGTTATGACTTCCTCATGGTAGGGACAGCAGCTTGGAGTACTCGGGCTTATAATAAGGATATACAAACACAAAGGGCTGATGCCCAGATTAATGAGTATTATCAGATTAAGGATGCGGTGAGGACTCAGAACGCGGGGAGTCAGTCGGTGGTTGAGATTAAAAGCTACAGTATGGATGATTTAGCGAATCTTAAACACACTGAGAACTTTACTGAGAAGTCTAAGATTCACATTTTTGAAGGTGATATAAATAAAAAAGGTCGAGCAGGAGGATATCACTATGATATGGTAGAGGGGACTTCTGGAAATATTATCGAGGGTACGAAAGGTCCGGCCTTAAATGATGCTGGGATTTATGAAGCAAAAGTTGAAGTAAATGGAGCTCTTAAGAAAGCTAATGGAGGGAAATCAACCTTCTTCCCTGACCATATGAGCCCGCAGGAGGTTGTAGATGCCATTAATGAGGCATATAGTAATAAAATTTATCAAGAAGGTTCAAGAGGTGTTTATGTCGGCAATAGTAAGGAAGGAATTAAAATTAGAATGGTTCTTACTGATGATGGGAAAATTATTACCGCCTATCCAACTGTTTTAGAATAGAAAGGCAGATGAATGTTAAAAAGAGAATACAAATTATTTAAAAGTGTTGAAAACAGAAATGCACTTACGGTTTTGTATGATAGAGAAGATTATAAAATTATAACAACCTTTATGATTACAGAAGTCACTGATTTTTATCTGGATGTTCGAGAAGCTTTGGAGAATGTAATTACTGGGAATATGGAAGAGTATGCTTTTGATGGTAATTTGTTGGGGCTTGAAATTGGAAAAGAAATAACAGAAGTTTACTTCCAATTTGAGGAAGAAATATTAGGTGGACCATGCTTTATTCCTACAAACGAGCTTTATAAATTGGTTTTAGAGTGGAAAGAAATGAAAGATAGAATGAACAGAGGAGAAGATATTTTTCCCATAGTCCTAGAAGATTAATCAAGTATAAAGAATTTAGGGTAGTATGCTTTCCTTGCCCTTTTCGTATAATAGATTTGTTAAGCAATGCAATCCTAACTTTGAGCAAAAACGTTTTGAATATATCTCTAGAACTGGCCTTGATCCAGCCACAGGTAAAGAGGCTGATAAGGAACTCCTGAATTATGCCACAAACTATACCAAGTATGCACCGAGTATAAAAGCGGGTTATGACTTCCTAATGGTAGGAACAGCAGCTTGGAGTACTCGGGCTTATAATAAGGATATACAAACACAAAGGGCGAACGCAAAGGTCAATGAGTATTATCAGATTAAGGATGCGGTTATGACTCAGAGCGTGGGGAGTCAGTCAGTGGTTGAGATTAAAACCTACAGTATGGATGATTTAGCGAATCTTAAACACACAGAGAACTTTACTGAGAAGTCTAAGATTCACATTTTTGAAGGTGATATAAATAAAAAAGGTCGAGCAGGAGGATATCACTATGATATGGTAGAGGGGACTTCTGGAAATATTATCGAGGGTACGAAAGGGCCTGCCTTAAATGATGCTGGGATTTATGAGGCAAAAGTTGAAGTAAATGGAACTCTTAAGAAAGCTAATGGAGGGAAATCAACCTTCTTCCCTGACCATATGAGTCCGCAGGAGGTTGTAGATGCCATTAATGAGGCATATTCCAACAAGGTATTGATGGAAGGTAGTCGTTATGTAGGAACAAGTCAAAATGGAATAAGCATTGAAATAATTTTAAATTCTGAGGGGAAAATTATTACTGCTTATCCGCTAAAATAGAATAATTTTAAAGGTGCATATAAATGAGACGAAACTATATTGTAAAAGTAAATAAAAATAATGATAGTCAGAAATTTTTGTTAGTAGAATTTGATAGTTCCAATTGTCACTCCTTATCAAATTTTTTAAATTCGGAGGTCCATAATTTTTATCTGGATGTTCGAGAAGCTTTGGAGAATGTAATTACTGGGAGTATGGAAGAATATACTTTTGATGGTAATTTGTTGGGGCTTGAAATTGGAAAAGAGATAACAGAAGTTTACTTCCAATTTGAGGAAGAAATATTAGGTGGTCCATGCTTTATTCCTACAAATGAGCTTTATAAATTGGTTTTAGAGTGGAAAGAAATGGAAGAAAAAATGCACAGAGGGGAAGATATTTTTCCTGTGATTTTAGAAGATTGATATAGTATAAAGAATTTAGGGTAGGATGCTTTCCTTGCCCTTTTCGTCTCGTAGATTTGTTGAGCAACACGGTCCTAGCTTTGAGCAAAAGCGTTTTGAATATATCTCTTAATAGAACAGGAAATTCTTTATATGAATCTTTACTTGATGGACAATTAAAGCGTAATAAATTAACCTCTGAAGGTATATCAAAAGTTAGGCCTAGCACACGAAAAGGAAATTAAAATGAATATCACAGAAAAATATATCTTACCAATGTTTTCTTCAAATTTAGTAAATGATCCAATTATTGAAATCAAAGGTATGCAAGTTTCTATTACAATAGCAGGATATGACGACGAGGAAAAGTTTAGTGAAATTATATTGAAATTTTATTCAGTGATTGAATTTACTAAAACGTCTCCTGTTTTTGGAATAATTGCTGGTGCTTATGATACCCTCGTAGAGGTGCAAAATTCTGAAAGACTGATTGAGTTAGAAACAATTAATAATCATGAATACTCATTTTGGTCCCCTAAGCACTATGCTCTTTATTTAGATGGATATGGATTTTTCCAAATATTTGCCAAAGAATTCGAGGTAAAAAGACTTGTTTGATTATCAAAAACTGAGCAGAAATATTTCATATATTTTAAGACATAATCCTCAAAAATATAATTTAACTTTGGATAAAGAGGGGTGGGCAGACATTAATGATTTATTGGAAAAATTAAATGCTAGCTCTGAATGGAATGGCCTTTCTAAGAAAGACTTAGAGAAAATGATTATTTCTTCTGATAAAAAAAGACATGAAATTCGGTCTGATAAGATTCGAGCCTTTTATGGTCATTCACTAAAGGAAAAGCTACAAAAAAAACCTTGTCAGCCACCTAATGTTTTATACCATGGAACTGTTGAAAAATTTGTAGATTCTATTCTCGAAAAAGGACTGATTACAAAGGAACGACAGTATGTACATCTATCTACAACTCCTGAAACAGCTAAAAAGGTTGCCTTAAGACGAGATAAAAAGGCAATTATTTTAAAAATTGATGCACATAAGGCCTGGGATTCAGGAATAAAATTTTATCTTGGAAACGAAGATATTTGGCTTTCAGAACCTATTGCTAGTAAATTTATATCTGTTTTAGAATAAATATTGAGATTAGGACATACTATTTCAATAAAAAGGGAAAATGTATGTGCATCTAGCCATACTTAATAATGAGAGGGATTTATTAATAATATAATTACACAGCTTGTGTCTGTTCAGGTTCTGTAATTATTCAATTAAACTTTTAAGGAATTCCTAAATCTTAAGCTGCACCAATCTTTTGGCGATGGATTAGCAAACTATTTTGAGTTACACCCTCATTTTAAGTTTCTTTGCAAAAACATGTGAAAGAATATCTGGGGTTCTAATTTTTAATGAATAATACAGAATTCAAAAAAATTGTTGGCGAAACTTTGAAATCACAAGGTTTTGCTTATGAAAATAAATGGAAGATAAAATGAACAGAGGGAAAGATATTTTTCCCGTGGTCTTAGAAGATTAATCAAGTATAAAGAATTTAGGGTAGGATGCTTTCCTTGCCCTTTTCGTATCATAGATTTGTTAAGCAACACAGTCCTAATTTCCTCGTGGTAGGAGCAGCAGCTTGGAGTACTCGGGCTTATAATAAGGATATACAAACACAAAGGGCTGATGCCCAGATTAATGAGTATTATCAGATTAAGGATGCGGTGAGGAATCAGACCGTGGTGCCGGACGTTAATCCAGAAGGAGTTATTAATAACAACATTGCAAAAGAGCCAATTAGCAGACCTACTTGGAGACAATCTGAATTGGATGTCGGAAAAGATTACGAGGGATATGACGCTCAAAAATCATTTATTAATGGAGAAGAAGTTCCTTATGGTACTAAAGGAAGTGTTAGACCGGAATTTTATAAAAACGGTCATAGCGTAGAAGTTAAAAATTATGATATAGAAACTTCTTCAGGTAGAAACAGTTTAATAAATAACATGAGTAGTCAGATTAAAAAAAGACTCACAAATTTACCAGAAGGTACCGAACAAACAGTTGTTATTGATGTAAGAGGTCAAGAGTATAATTTAGAATAGAAATAAAATTATAGAAAAATCAGGCTATAATGCTGAAATTCTATTCAAGAGAGAGTGAGGAACTTATGACAGTCGGTTTAAAAGTAGATTTATATTGGTATTCTATTGGAACAGGAGATTTTCTCCACTCGTTTTTTTCAACAATTTGTGTTCGTTTAGAAAATAATGTTTGGGGGAGCAGATTTCCTGTTTTGATGAATGAGTTATATAGTGGAAAGCTAGAGCCACAACAGTTGGAGGAGGCTTTACGTGAATTGGAAACCATCCAAAAGGAATTAGAAAGAATTAATCCTGATCAAGTTATTTGGGATAAGGAAGATAGAAGTAAAATGCCTCCTTGGGGTGACAATATCAGTCCAGATATCAAAGCGCTATCAGATTATTTTGTGACAAGCAGTGGAAAGAATCTAATTTCTGTGATAAAAAGAGCTTTGTTGGATGCTATAGATGAACAAGTTGAACTTGAAATAAAGAGTTTATGAAATGTCATGACTGATTAGAATTAAATATTTTATGAAGAATCCAATATCGATTCATAAAACTATTACACGGCTTGGGATTACTCAGGTCGTGTAATTCTTTAAAATAGACCTCTACCTTAAAAACTGGCTAAGGTTGATCCTGCTTTCAAGAAAAGAATAGACCATTATAAAACATTTAAAAAAAATAGAATAGAGGATTGAAATCGTGAAAAACAAAATTCATTACATTACAAAGCTTGAATTGCAAGACTTATTGCCTTTTAGCGGCTTTGTAGCAATTTTTGATGGGAAGCAGATCCAAAACAAAGAAGAGCTATTCCGTTTTCTTGAAAAAACTGCCGGCCTTCCTGATGCGAATAATTGGTCATCTATTACGGATTGGTTGACAGACTTATCATGGTTAAAAGCTGAAGAAATATTTTTTATTTTTGAAAATTATGATGGTTTCTTAAAAGACGACTTATCTTCTAAAGACTTATTTTTAGAAATTTTGGAAGAAGATGTTCTTCCTTGGTGGGAAAGTGATGTTGAAAAACATGTTGTTGGCGGTAAGGTCAAGAGTTTTCAAGTTTACATAGTGGAAAATTAAAAAATGGGAAACATTTTTATGGAGTTGCCTTAAGGTAACAAATTTGATGATTCATATAGCGGTATATTCATGTCAGAGACTGAGAGGGCTAATCGTAGCTATGTAATTGACCGTTACTTCCTGACGGACAGTCAGAAATTACTTAGCTGGCGTGACCCTAATTATACGGCGAAGTTCAATCATTACATTCTTGAAGAAGGTATCAATCCGAATACACTTGAGCTAGCAACAGCGGAAGAAATTCAAACAGCTGAATGGTATAACCGCATCTATCCTATCACCGAAACACTTAGCTGGGGGGCTGCCTTGTATTCTGCTTATGTGGGGTATAACTAATACTACAATAAACCATATACAATAATCCCCGAAGCCATCGACAAAGGAAAAGATTGAATCAAAGGGAAAATTCCAAGTGTGGGGAGTCAGCCGGTGCTTGGCCCTCAACTTCCATATGGTTCCTATAGTGGTCAGTCTGCAATTTAAAATAAAGATTCCTAAAGAAACTACTATCTATGACGGTCCTTTAGGGAGTCAGGGAGGAATTTATCAAGGTGGGCTCAATAAAGAACAAATTTTCATTGATTCACCATGGAATATAGATGGTGTGGACGTCATAGATTCATGACCAATAATTCATTGAGGAGAAAGATAGTATGCTAGAAACAGTTTTAAAAGCAATTGATAATTTGTTATCAATAATTGAGCAATATAAGATTAAAAACGTTCATCCGCAAGTAGAGGATTTAAAGTATTTAAAAAAATATTTGAATACTAATGACGAGCTAAGTACAAGGGAAAAATTTACTCTTTATCAAGAACTTTTTCCACCTCGCGGTGGTTTATCAGATATTCACTATTGGCATAACGACTTTGGAACAAGAAAAACAGTTAATGAAGCCATATCAGATTCGACGAATATAATTGCTGATTATTTGCTGGAACGATAAAAAATAATATAATGGTGAATATTCTTAATGTAAACGAAGTCTTCAGAAATGGAATAAAGATTAAGATGGACAAAATTACATATCAAGAAATAATCAAAATGATTGACAGAGGAGAAGAATTTGAAATACTTTATCAATCGCATAAGTTTTGGATTAGTCAAACGAAAGAAAATATAATATTAACTCCAGACGGAAAGCCGGAGGAAAGCCAATATTTTAAATATTTGAGTGAATTTGAAGAAAAAGCTAAATTGGGCGAAAATCTACTATCAGAAGTTAAGGATTTTATAGAGTGAAAAGATATCTAGCATAAACAAAAAACTAGAGCAGATGCCTGCTCTAGTTTTTATAAAGTCTTTTCTGGGTCTCTGACCACCAGCAAGTCAACCTTGGCGTGGCGCAGGATATATTCAGATGAAGAACCGACTAGCAGCCGTTCAAAGGCATTGAGGCCGGTAGCACCGACCATGATCAGATCTACCTTGTGCTCTTCTGGGATATCTGCAGCCAAGAGAGTCTTGGGATTGCCCATCTCAATGACAATGTCAACATACTTGATACCGGATTTTTGAGCCTTTTCTTTCAGCTCTGCTGTCAGCTTTTTGGCATCTTCCTGCAAGTCCTCATAGACATCTGCATCAAAGGTTGAGACACTTTGCAAAGCTCTGGTATCAATGACGTGGGCTATGGTGAGACGAGAGCCGTTTCGGAGAGCCACGTTAACACCTTTTTCAAAGGCTAGTTCGGATTCATGAGAACCATCCACAGCAACCATAATGTTTTCATATTTCTGAGTCATAGAGCTACCTCCTTTAAAATGGTCGGCAAAGGACGTCGCATCATTCACAGAATGATTGGGCTGACCAAAAATCAATCAGTCCATAACGTCCGAGTGATTTGCAACTATTTTCTTGTTTCTATTGTAACCCTTTTCAGAAAAAAAGTAAAGATAAAATGGAAATGCTGTCAGGAAATTGCAAGCTGAGAAAAAGTCCTTTACTTTGAGGAATTAGAAGAAGAATGAGGCTTTGTATCCTATGATTCTCTTTTTAATTACAGAGAAAGCGAGTTTATTTTTTGTTGTCAATCGCTTTTTCTGGTGGTATAATGATAACATTCTGATGAATAGAGGAAAAATAAGAATGAAAGAATTTGACAAATCCAGCAAGCTGGAACATGTTGCCTATGATATTCGCGGTCCGGTTTTGGATGAAGCTATGCGCATGCGGGCCAATGGTGAAAAGATTCTCCGCCTCAATACAGGGAATCCGGCTGAATTTGGTTTTACCGCTCCAGATGAGGTCATTCATGATTTGATTATGAATGCGCGTGACAGTGAGGGCTACTCTGATTCCAAGGGAATTTTTTCAGCCCGCAAGGCTATCATGCAGTATTGCCAGCTTAAGAATTTTCCTAATGTAGATATTGATGACATTTATCTGGGAAATGGTGTCAGCGAGCTGATTGTCATGTCCATGCAGGGCTTACTTGATGACGGGGACGAGGTGCTGGTGCCGATGCCAGACTACCCACTATGGACGGCTGCAGTCAGTCTGGCTGGTGGGAATGCTGTTCACTATGTCTGTGATGAGCAAGCAGAATGGTATCCAGATATTGACGATATCAAGTCAAAAATCACATCTAATACCAAGGCTATCATTATCATCAATCCTAACAATCCAACGGGAGCACTTTATCCTAAGGAACTTCTGCTGGAAATTGTGGAAATTGCTCGCCAGAACAATCTCATTATCTTTGCGGATGAAATTTATGACCGCATGGTGATGGACGGCAATGTCCATACCTCTGTGGCTAGTCTAGCACCCGACCTTTTCTGCGTCAGCATGAATGGTCTTTCCAAGTCGCACCGCATTGCAGGCTTCCGGGTTGGCTGGATGGTGCTATCTGGGCCTAAGCATCATGTTAAGGGTTATATTGAAGGATTAAATATGCTCTCCAACATGCGCCTGTGCTCCAATGTCTTGGCTCAGCAGGTTGTTCAAACCTCGCTCGGAGGGCATCAATCCGTAGATGAACTGCTCTTGCCAGGTGGCCGTATCTATGAGCAGCGTAATTTCATCTATCAGGCTATTCAGGATATTCCGGGGCTATCAGCTGTAAAACCTAAAGCCGGTCTCTATATTTTCCCGAAAATTGACCGTAACATGTATCGCATCGACGATGATGAGCAGTTTGTGCTCAATTTTCTCAAGCAGGAGAAAGTCCTTCTCGTCCATGGACGAGGCTTTAACTGGCAGGAACCAGATCATTTCCGAATCGTTTATCTGCCTAGAGTAGATGAGCTAGCTCAAATCCAAGAAAAAATGACGCGCTTCTTGCGCCAATATCGCCGTTAAAATTGAAAAACTGATAAGAAAATAAGGCTGGACAATGTTCCGGCTTTTTTCTTATCTATCTTACATATTTTTTAGTTTAAAGGCTGTCTTTGAATTGCAAAAATAAAAAAATTAAGATGCTCTGGAAATCGAATTTCAGGTCGATTGGTAAAAATTATAGGCGGTTTTACCGACATTTTTTAGGATTTTGTCCAACATTTTTTATGTATCTGTCCAAAAATGCTTAAAAAAATGTGTTAGCATCTTCCTTCCAGAAGACAAACATGGTAGAATGTGTTTGTCAATGTTTTTAACAATGATGAAAAAGTGGAGGAGATTATATTGACAATGAAAAAGACACTTAGTGCTTTTTCTGTCAGTGCAGCGGCATTGTCTTTGGTGCTCGCAGAAGGAGTTCAGGCTGATCAATTAGTTGATAATCAGTCTTATTCTGATGCGCCCGTTAGTCAAAGCCAACCACAGGCAGAAAACACACAGAAGGATGAATCTGTTTCGAAAGAACAGGTAGACGCTGCTCAGGCTCTTGTACAAGAAGCCGACAGCAATGTTGCACAAGGGAAAGCTGATTTGGCTCAGGCTCAGGCAAATACTGCAGCGGCTCAAAGTCAGGTCGAGCAAGCACAAGCTGAAGCTAACCGGGCACAGGAGGCAGCTGATAAAGCTGGTCCGGAAACTATTGAAACAGCTAAGCAAGAAGAGAGCAATCAAAAAGCTCAAGTGGACAGCAACAAGTCAGAACTGGCTAAAGCTGACCAAGCAACCAAGACGGCTCAAGCTGAGCGTGATGCTCAGGCAGCCAAGACTAAAGAGGCTCAAGAGCAAGCGAAAACTCAAGAAGGACGCCTTGCTAAAGCTCAAAATGACGTGAAAGAAGCTCAGGCTAACCTAAGCGGTGAAGCTACAGCTAAGGCAGAAAAGAATGTGAAAACAGCCCAAGATAAGGTGGCAGCTGACCAGTCTGCTATTGAAACAGCTCAAGCGAAAGTAGCTACAGCTCGCCAGACTGACAGTCAGAAGCAGGCTGAGGTTGCAAAAGCTCAGACTAACCAGACTCAGGCTAAGACGGCTCGTGATGCTTCTCAGAAGAACTTGCAGGACAAAACTGCTGCAGCTGAGAAGACCCAGTCAGACTTGAACCAAGCTCAACAAGCTTTGCAAAAGGCTCAAGCTGGAACAATCACTACTGAAGCTTCAAGCAACAAAAACCGTGTGTCTATGACTCCGGAATACATTGCAGCCTTGAGAGAGCTAATTGCACCGAATTTATCAGAGCAAAAAACTAAAGAGATTCAAAATAGACTGGCTGCACTTAATGCCAGTGCTAAGGCTCTCAACCGCTATGTAGCTGATCCTACAGATAGCAAAGCTTTGATTGATACCAACAATATTCCACAGAATGTTCGTCAGGAACTTTCACAATTCGCTTCAGAACTCATCAACCAGCTGCGTGCTCAGATGGGAACAGGTGAGGTAGTTGTGACACCATCTTCGATTGATTTCGCTGATAAAGTGGCAACAGAATACCGCAAAGACAACTGGAACTGGGATTTGATGGAGAAATACCATCACGACGCTCGAGGAATTAACCGCGTAGCGCGTGAATATGGTTTGATGACCACAAGTGCTGAGCAGGAGAGTAAAGGTCTCCAATATTATGAAAACGCTTATATCTGGAGAGAAAATGCTAATCAGATGAGTGTGGCTGAAATGAAGCGACGGGTCTATGATTCTGTTGTTGAATTCATGTTCAATGGCTACGAATGGCTGCATGCTACATCAATCTCTGGTCTCAATACTGGTCGCCAGAAAAACTATCTGGGAGTTGATTTCTCAATGGAAGGCGACATCACTATGGCTCATTTCACCATGGTGTCAGAAGATCAAGTCAAATATGCTAGCCAAAAGAACTTCAATGCCAGCCCGATTACAGGCAAAGCTCCAACAGCAAAAGTAGATCCGCAGGAAGTAGCCAAGGCTCAAACAGCCTATGATGCTGCCTTCAAGGCCAATCAACTGGCTCTGGCATCTAAGGGAGTTGCCCAGTCTACTTATAATCGGAGAGCTGCAGCTTTAGAGCAAGCCAACCAGCAACTGGCTCAGGCGCAAGCTCAAGCAGGTGAATCAGCAACTGCTCAGGCGCAAGCAGCTCTTGCCGCAGCTCAAGAGAAGTTGGCAGCTGATCAAGCAGCTTTGGCAGCAGCACAGGAGACTCTGCAAAACTCAAACTTGGATGACAAGACTAAAGCGGACAAATTAACTCAGGCTCAAGCAGCTCTGACTGCTGTTCAAGCAACAGTTGCCGCAGCTCAAGAAGCTCTAAAAACTGAATCAGATAAGTTGGCTCAGCTAGAAGCAGCTTTGAATGCAGCAAAAGAAAGAAAGACTAACCTTGAAAATGCTCTTACAGCAGCTGAAGCAGCCTTGCAAACAGCTAAAGAGTCATTGTCAAATCTTGAAAATGCAGAAGAAAACTTGGAACAAGCTAAAAGCAAGCTAGCCGTAGCTCAGGCAGCTTACCAAGCGGCTCTTACAGCTCAAACAGATCAAGAAGCAAAAGTAGCAGTATTAACTGCAGTTCAAGCACAAGCTAAGGCGACATACGACTTGCTAGCTCAAACTTATGCAGAACAAAATAAGGAAGAAGATATTCGCTATTACCAGTCTGTTTTGGCTCATACAGAGGAGCGCTTCGCTCGCTCATCGCTTACTGGACAAGCAAGAGCTCCTCAGCATACAGCTCTTGGAACTACTGGTGCTGCTGGAAGTGCTAGCCCTGTAAACCATAAACAGGCGGCCGCTTCAGGTCATGTCTTACCTAAGACAGGAGAAAACTCTTCTTGGCTTCTTCTAGCAGGCCAAATGCTTCTGCTCATGGCTATGAAATTGTTCTACAAGAAACGTTCTCTTGATTAGAAAGAACAAAATCAATCAAAAACAGTCAAAAAATTGACTGTTTTTTGTTTAATATGGCTTGATATATCAAGTCATATACTTGAAAAATTCTTTATTTTATCGAATTGTATGTAATTGTTTTTCAATAAAAAATTTTCAGATAATTATTGAAATTTCACTGCTTTTATGTTACAATGAAGCTAATAAATATGAGGTAAAAACATGGCCAATTTACTAGAAAAAACACGAAAAATTACGTCAATTTTGAAGCGCTCAGAGGAGCAGATGCAGGAAGAGCTACCCTACAATGCTATTACGCGCCAGTTGGCTGATATTATCCACTGCAATGCCTGCATTATCAATAGCAAGGGCCGTCTTTTAGGCTATTTCATGCGCTATAAGACCAATAATGACCGTGTGGAAGCTTTTTTCCAGGATAAGAATTTCCCAGAGGGATACGTTCACGAAGCCAATCTGGTCTATGAAACAGAGGCTAATCTGCCAGTTGCACATGATTTGACGATTTTCCCAGTAGAGACCAAGGATGAGTTTCCGGATGGGTTGACAACCATTGCCCCTATCCATGTTTCAGGGATTCGTCTAGGCTCACTGATTATCTGGCGCAATGACAAGGAATTTGCGGACGATGATCTGATTTTGATTGAGATTGCCAGCACAGTGGTTGGTATCCAGCTGCTTAACTTCCAGAGGGAAGAGGATGAGAAAAATATCCGCCGCCGGACAGCAGTGACCATGGCAGTCAATACTTTGTCTTACTCAGAACTGAGAGCTGTTTCAGCTATTCTGGGCGAGCTCAATGGCAATGAAGGCCAGCTGACAGCGTCTGTCATCGCTGATCGCATTGGGATTACCCGCTCAGTGATTGTCAATGCCTTGCGCAAGCTAGAAAGTGCGGGGATTATTGAAAGCCGCTCACTAGGGATGAAAGGAACTTATCTAAAAGTCCTGATTCCCGATGTCTTTGATGAAATTAAAAAGAGGGACTACTAATGCCAAAAGCACTGATTTCCATTGATTATACAGTTGATTTTGTCGCAGATGAGGGCAAGTTGACAGCTGGGGCGCCAGCTCAGGCGATTTCTGAAGCCATTGCTCAAGTGACGGAGGCAGCTTTTGACCGAGGAGATTATATCTTCTTTGCTATTGATGCCCATGATGAGAATGATGCCTTTCACCCTGAAAGCAAGCTGTTTCCGCCTCATAATATCAAAGGGACTAGCGGTCGCAATCTTTATGGCCCTTTGGCTGATTTTTATGAGAATCATCAAGCAGACTCGCGGGTATTTTGGATGGATAAGCGTCATTATTCTGCTTTTTCCGGCACGGATTTAGATATCCGCCTGCGGGAAAGAAAGGTAGATACGGTCATTTTGACTGGAGTCTTGACGGATATTTGCGTCTTACATACAGCGATTGATGCCTATAATCTTGGTTATCAGATTCAGGTGGTAGAACCAGCTGTGGCTTCTCTGTCAGAGGAAAATCACAAATTTGCCTTAAACCACTTGCAAAATGTTCTGGGTTCGACTATAATAGATACAATTTAAGAGTAAAAGAGAAACAGAGTAGGCTTGCTGACTTGTACAGAGAGTGCTGATAGCTGAGACCAGCACCAAGAAAGCAAAAACCGAAGAACATGTTTCGTAATCTTTTGTGTGATCAAGCACAAACGTCGCTCACGTTACGAGCTCAGAGGCTGCCTTTTAGGGCAGCGAA
>ERZ773090.76-NODE-76-length-107428-cov-27.6355_pt1 | contig 107428 bp, 100 predicted proteins | sample MGYA00580579_ERZ773090 | MGnify/ENA primary metagenome ERZ773090 (study PRJEB29015, sample SAMEA2738014) | human oral metagenome | biome: human oral; feature: human-associated habitat; material: dental | place: China | collected 2132 ... | reverse complement strand
ACACCCCACCCCCAACACGCACCCCACCACCCACAACAAACACCCCACCACCAGCGGTGCTGAGGTCCGTTGCGGCAGAAGCGCGTGCCGTTTCCTGCGCCGGTGAAGCCGGAGCGTGCGTAACGGGTTCCGCATCATCGGAGGCGCTGTTCAACGATTCGCTTTCGGACATAGCGGTTCCGTTAAACGCAGCACCCATTTCGATAAGACGAGGCGCGAGACGAGAAATCGTCGGATGACCGAAAAATACGTCCGGGGTAACGCGTACACCCACCCGCTTTTCTAATGCGGTAGCCAATTCGACCAATGCCACCGAGTCGAAACCCAGGTCCGCAAAATTAGCGGTACGAAGAATCTCCTGCACTGGCGCACCAAGCACGGCGGCGATTACGTCACTCACGACCCCCTCGAGGGCCGCAATGTTTTCCCTCTCCGACTTTGCGCTGTATCCTTTGTTTCCGGCCACCGCGAGAGCGGGAGGGTTAGCGGCTGCATCGTTTGTTCCGTTTACCGTGCGGTCGACCGAGTTAACCGCTTCAGCAATGTGTGCCCTAGATGTGGCGTATGCGGGTACGTATCCTCCGACGCTTTCCACCAGTGCGTCCAACCGCTTTTCCTGGCCGACGAGCACGAGCACGTGGCCTTCACTCAGTCCGATGAGCTTCACGAGCAGGTCGAGGCCTTGCCTTATGGCCAGGGGTACCTGCCCGCTCGCGCCAAGGTACATGCGCATCTTGTCTTCGTCGCTGGGTCCCATCCCTCCTCCGGCCCACAGCGGCCACGAGACGACAAGCCACGGCGACGACAGCGTGCGCGCGCGCTCTACCAGGTAGCGGTTGGCGAAGGCGTAGTCGCCGCCGCCCATGTCGCCGAAAAACGCCGACGACGAACCGAAAGCGCACCGGACCTCGATGTCATCGCCGCCGAAGACCGTCTCCACGGCCTCCAAGCCCTCAATTTTCGCGGCGAGGACAGCGTGCACCTCCGCCAGGTCACTTTCCCACAGGTGCCCCGCGCTCTCCTTGCCCGCCAGAAGGTACAGGCCCACGACCGGGCCGAAACACCCGGTCACGTGCTCCCGCAGCAGACCGATCGTGTCCGTGTCGCTCACGTCCGCTTGCAGGTAGTGGGCGCGGCCATCGCGCACGAGACGGCGCACGCGCTGCTCACCGACCGCAACCGGCGCGCGCCCGACGAGAACGACAACATTGTCGGCGCGGTCGGCGAGAATCCGCTCGGCAAGGGCCTGCCCCAGCACACCGGCACCACCGAACACGAGGTGCACCCCGTGCGGCAGGCGCTCACCTGCTTCTGCCTGCACGATGTCGAAGCGCGGCAGGTAGCGGTCGCCCGACCTCCACCGCACGTCGGCGTCGTCTACCGACAGTTCAGAGGCAACCAGCGAACTCACGTCACCGCCGACCACGGACGCGGCGTCGACGCTGACGGTGCGCACCCGCGAGGCAGGCAACGACATCCGTAGCGACCGGGCCGCGCCGACCAGCGAATTCGCTGCGGCGCCGGTTGCGTCGCCGCCGCGTGTGAGCAGTACGACCTGGTTCACGCCGTTGGTCAAACGGCGTAGTGCGTCGACGATGCGACCGACGCGCGCCAGGGTCTCGACGGGTTCGGCCACGCCTGCCTCGTCAACCACCACGGCGTCGATCGCCCCGTACTCTTCGCTGATCTGCGAGAACACCTGCACGAAGTCGTCACTGGTGAGCGCCGCGTAGGCTCGCACACCGACGTGGCCGAGCGGACGGGTCGGGTCGACGTGCAGGGTGGTCGGCGAAGGCGCAATAGTGTGCGCCGCGTCGCCGATGACGACGACCGGCCGATCGAAAACGCGCACGGGCGGGCGCTGCGCCTGGTCCCAGCGTTCGTCGAGCAGCTTGACCACGGTGCCGCCCCCGGCCAAGGCTCCGGCGCCGCTCTCGCCGCTCGCAGACGCGGCGGCGCTACCTGCGTCAACGCGCGACGGGTCGGGTGCTGCACCGGCGGCGGGCGCGGGCTGGTCGCTCGGCCAGAAGCGTTGGCCACCGCGCGGGTAGGTCGGCAGGGTCGCTAGGTCGGGCCGGGGCTGGCTCCACAAGGTGTCCCAGTCGACCGGTGCGCCGTCGAGCCACGCCGACAGCGCCTGCGCGGCCGTGACCGGCTCGCTCGCGGTAGCACCCTCGGCGCCGTCCGCCAACCGCACCGTTGCGGTGCCGTCGGCAACCTCACGCAGTGCTTGCGCGAGCGACTCCCGGTCACCGCTCACCGTGCCCCACCGGTAGGGAAGCGGCTCACGCCCGAGCTGCAGCGTGTACGCGATACTCCGCAGCGAGGGGCCGTCGGCACAGGACACACGCTGCGCCACGGGGGCTGCCAGCTGACGCAGGTCGTGCTCGGTGCGGGCCGAAAGGACAAAGACCTGCTCGTGGGTGTTCTCAAGCTGACTCATCGCGCTACCTCTCGCGGACGTGCGTTCGACACATCCCAGTTACGAACAATGACGTGTGCGTTGGCCCCTCCGGCTCCAAAGGCGGAGACGCCAGCAATCAGCGGCTCGCCGGCCTCGTGCGGCCAAGGGGCGAAGGTGGTTTGGACGTTGAAGGGCGTGGTTTCGATCCGCAAGTCACGGTTAATGGGTGTGGCGTGCAGCGTGGGCGCGAGGCTGCCGTGCTGCATCTGCAGCAGCACCTTCGTTACCGCCGCCGCACCCGCGGCCGCTTCGAGGTGGCCGATGTTCGACTTCACCGACCCGAGCGCCACCTTGGTGGCGCGGTCGCTGTTCCCGAAGACGCAGGTGAGACCACGCACCTCCAAGGGGTCGCCGAGCGCGGTGCCGGTGCCGTGCGCCTCGATACAACTCACCTGGTCAGGCGTGACGCCTGCGCGGTGCAGCGCGGCGCGGACGACCTCCGCCTGCGCGTTCGGGTTAGGCACGGCGTAGGCCGACGTGCGTCCGCCGTGGTTGACGGCGCTGCCCAGTACCACGCCGTGGATGCGGTCACCGTTCGCCAGCGCCCGGCTCAGCGACACCACCACGAACGCCACGACCCCTTCACCGGGAACCATGCCATCCGCGCCATCCCCAAACGCGCGACACTGCCCGTTCGGTGAGAGCATCCTGCGGCGCGAGAACTCGATGAACCCGTCAGCGTGCGTGTACAGGTTGACACCACCAACGATTGCGGCGACGCAGTCGCCGCGGGCGATACGCATCCCTGCCTCGTCGAACGCCGTCAGCGACGACGAGCACATCGAATCCATAGGCATGCTGGGACCGTTGAGATCAAAGAAGTACGAGACGCGGTTAGCTATCGAGGCGAAGTTGGTGCGGGGCAGGCTCGCCGAGGTTGGGGTGTGGAGTGAGTAGCCCCCGCGCGTCACCCCGGGGAAGACGCCGACCCGGCCTCCGAACACTTTCGCCAGGCGCTGCCGCGTGTAACCCGCATCTTCCAGCGCCCGCCAACTCTCTTCGAGGAAGAGGCGCTCCTGCGGGTCGATGTCAGCGGCTTCGCGCGGCGAGATACCGAAGCGGAGCGGGTCGAACTTGTCGATATCGGTGAGGAAACCGCCCCACTTGCCGTACGAGCGGCGCCGCGCCACGGCGGTGCCGACGTCCGCCTCGTAGAACCCTTCCAGCGGCCACCGCTCGGGCGGAATCTCGACGATGGCGTCACGGCCCTCTTTCAGGAGGCGCCAGTAGGCGTCCACGTTGTCTGCTCCGGGCAGACGTACGCTCATGCCGATGATCGCAAGCGGCTCGTCCTCAGTCGCCGATTCGGTGCGGCCACCGATAGCCAGCAACGGGGCCGTGCTGGCGGGTTCTGGGGGCTGCGTCGTTGCGTCGCTGGTGCCTCCGGCAAAAGCTGCTGCCTCGTCGGGGAACTCGGCCAGCAACGCAGCCGCCACCTGGCGCAGGGTGCGGTGTTCGAAGAACAGAGTTTTCGGCACGTTCGGGAACGCACGCACAAGGTGGCCGTGCATCGTCGTCACGAGGTAGGAGTCGAGACCCAGGTCACCGAGATCGGCGTCGGGGTCGACCTCGTCGCTCGGCACGTGCGTGACCGAGCAGAACACCGTGGTCAGAGCCAGGAGCAGGGCGTCGCCGGTGGACGCGCTGGCGCCAGAGGCACTAGCCTCAAACGGCTCGGCATTGCCGGTGCCCGCGCTACCGCTGGTGCGTGTATGGCTGTCGGCCTCGGCCTGGCGGACTGGCGTATTCGGCAGCGTGTCACAAAGCACGCCCGTGCACCGGGCCTCACCGTGCAGCACCGTGACGGCTGCGTCGTTGCATTTCAGCGCCCATGCGAAGGTGTCGAGGGCGATGTTCGTGGGCATCGGTACGAGGCCGGTCTGTTCCGTCATCGCGCGAGCGTCGACGCTGGAGATGCGCATGGTCCCGTCTGCCCATAGAGGCCAGCCGATCGACACCGACCGGCCATGACGCTCGCCGCGCCCGACACGGCCCGCGCGGAGTCGGGTGAAGGCGTCGAGGAATCCGTTCGCTGCCGCGTAGTCGGCCTGACCGGCGTTGCCCACCGAGGCGGAGAGCGAGGAGCAGGTGACGAAGAAAGTGAGCGGCATCCGGGCGGTTGCCGCGTCGAGGGCGAGCACGCCCGCAACCTTGGGTTCGAGCACGCGTTCGAGGTGTGTGAGGTCTTTCGTGAGGAGGAAGGCATCGTCGAGTGCGCCAGCCGTGTGCACCACGCCGTCGATACGTCCCCGGCGCTCGACCACCGCGGCGACCACGGAATCGACGGCGCCGCGGTCAGTGACGTCGCAGTGACGGTGTTCGGCGGTGGCGCCCGCTGCCTCGACAACGCGGAGGAGCCGCTCGTGCCCGGGGCCGAGCGCTCTCCGGCTGAGGAAGACGACGTGGAGGCCTCGCCGGCGCTCGGCAAGGTGGACGGCGAGGTGCTCAGCGATACGCCCGGTGCCGGCGACAAGAACCACCGCACCGTCCGGCACGGTGAACGCGCCGTTCGGTGTGCACTCGCGCCACGCGTACCGCGCGACGGGCCGATCGTCGCGAAGCACGACGCGTCGCTGGCCTGTGCCTGCGGTTCGTTCGAGCGCAACCGCGCTCACAGTGGTGGTGTCTCGCACGAGCACAAGCTGTCCGCGGAGCCGCGGGTTCTCGGCCTCCGCGGAGAGTGCCGCGCCGAGCAGGCCTTCGAGCGCACGCTCGGCGCCGTTTTCTGGAACCACCAGTTGCACGAGCACGTCTCCCGCGCGGTCGCGCAGTTCGCCCTGCAGGTGTGTAAGGAGGGCGCGGGTGGCCTCGGTATATGAAGTTCCAGGCTCGGCTTCACGCCACGGCAGGAGTAGGTCCGCCCCGGCCACGTGAAGCGAAGAACAGGCCGCGATCAAGCGACGACGAGGCAGTGCGGAAGTGCTGGGGGTGCCCGGCAGCGGAGTCTCCGCGAGGGCGCGCGTGACGGTGGTGACCTGTGGCGTCGACCGCGCAGTGTCAGCGGTGTTGACAACCCAGTAGCGGTCGCGCGCGAATGGATATTCGGGCACCGGGGCGAATACACCACCAGCCGGTCGGGGCACATCGCTACTGATGTCGTGACCGTCTTCGAACCGCTGTGCAATGCGCTCGGCTTCCGTGTCGGCGTCGGTCCGGTGGCCGCCGTTCGACCGGGCAGCACGGGCGGTGATGCTCTCGACGAGCGGGTCGGCGAGTGCGCGAAGCTGTGCGAGGGCGTCGTTACGGTCGGTGACGACGAGGGCTCGGCGCACACGGTGCTGGTCTTGCCGGGCGGCTAGGGTGTACGCTATGTCGGCGATGCGTCCGTTCCCGTTCGGGTTCTCGACGAGGCGGCCGAGTCGGGCCGCGACCTCGTGCAGTTCCCGGTTGGTACGCGCCGATAGCGGCAGCACCCACGTACCTCGCTCGTCACGAGCGGTCTCGCGGTCTGCCGGTGCTTCGAGAACGACGTGGGCGTTGGTGCCACTCAGCCCGAACGCGCTCACGGCTCCCCGACGAGGAGTGCCGGACGGCCACGGGCGCGTCTGGTTCAGGTATTCAAGCCTTGACGTGTCCGCCACCAGCGCAGGGGCGATCTCGTGCAGACCCACCGTGCCGGGCAGGTACCCGTCGTGCATCGCCTCAACGAGCATGGCCAGGCTGAGCAGGCCGGACGCCGCATACGCGTGACCGAAGGCTCCTTTGGTCGACATCACCGGCAGGTGGGTGAGGCCGAGGGTGGCGGCGGCGCGGTCGAGGGCTTCTGCCTCGATCGGGTCGCCGAGGGGTGTGGCCGTGCCGTGGGCAACGACGAGGCCGAGCGGCCGGTCGGGTCCGATCCCGGCCTGGCGTTGTACCCGCGTGATGAGGTCGACTTGGGCGCCAAGGCTCGGCGCGGTGATGCCGTTGGTACGGCCGTCGGAGTTTGTGCCGGTGGCGAGGACGTGCGCCAGGATGCGGTCGCCGTCCCGCTCGGCGTCGCTGCGGCGGCGCAGCACGAACGCGACGACGGCTTCGCCGGGAAGAATCCCGTCGGCGGACCGGTCAAACGGGAGACACTCCCCCGCGGCCGAGACCATGCCCGCGTCTTCGGCCTGCTGGATGTGCTCGCTGGCAACAAGCACGTTGACGCCGCAGGCCAGCGCGGTGTCGCACTCCTGTGCCCGGAGGGCGAGCGCCGCCTGGTGGTACGCGACGAGGCCAGAAGAACAGGCCGTGTTGACGGTCAGGGCCGGGCCGTGCAGGTCGAGGAAGTACGCCAGCCGCGCGGCAAGCACGGCGCCATGGTTGGACGCGATGGGGGGCACGCCCGCCGTTAGGTGGCCGTAGTACCCGTCTTCGGCCCCCACGTAGGTGGCCACCGTGCGCTCGGCGCGCTGGCGCGGGCCAACACCTGCGTTCTGCAATGCCGACCACGCCGTCTGCAATACCAGCCTCTGGCGAGGATCCATCGAAGCGGCATCGACGGGGGCGACACCGAAAAACACCGGATCGAATTCGTCAATGCCTGGCATGAACCCTGCGCGGGTGCCTGCCACATCGGCCCGGGCCGGGCTGTCGTCGGCCGTGGTGATGAGGCATCGTCCGGCTTTGAGGGCCTGCCACGCCTCCGCGATCGAGCGGCAACCGGCGGCACGCCCGCTCATGCCGACAATGACGAGGTCGTTCGGGTCGGCACCAGCGGAGGCGTTGTCGGCAGGAACCCCGTCTTGCACGTGCTCGGCATCGTGCACCGGAGATTGGTCTGCCACGCGAGCGGTACCGGCGTGGCCTTGTCGCGGCGCAGGCTCGCGTGTGTCGTCGCCGTCCGGCTGCGGGCTGTGCTCGCCGACCAACGCGTTCGGGAACCGCTCTGTGAGGTGCGCCGCGAGGCGTTGCACGTCCGGGTATTCGAAAAAGAGGGTAGGGCTGATGCGTTCGCCGAGGTGTTCGCCCAGCCGCCGCGCGAAGGAGGCCAGCAGGAGGGAATCGGCGCCGAGTCCGGTGAAGGGGGTCGTGGGGTCGAGGCGCTGTGGGTCTTCGTGGAGCAACTGCGCGAGAGTGCGCGTGAGCGTCGCTTCGACAGAGGGGACCGTTTGGCTCTGGGCTTCACGAGTGGTGGCCGTCTGGCTCAGACCGTGACCGGTCCTCGCCACGGAGGCACGTTCCACCCCGATGGTCTGGACGTCGAGCCTGTCGTCCCTGGCTTGTACCTGGGCGGGTGCGGTCGCGGGGGTGCGCACGATCGGGGCTGGCTCGGGCCCATACATGAGCGCGTCGAGGAGGGCGAGGCCTTCCTCGGTGGTCAAGGCGCGGTGGCCACTGGCGGCGTAGGCGCGGCTGCGGGCATCGCCGAGGCTCATCCCGCCGTCGGCCCAGAGCGGCCACTGGATGGCGACCGTCTGTCCGGCACCGCAGTGCGTGGCCCACGCCGCCTGGAATGCGTTCGCGAGGGCGTACGAGCCGACACCGAAGTCGCCGTCAACGGCGGCGACGGACGAGAAGAGGCACACCGAGGTCACGGGGTCGGAGGCGGTGGCTTCGACCAGCGCGAGCGTGCCGTCAATCTTGGGTCCGGTCACGGCATGGTGCGTGAGGCTGGGGTCGCCGATCCACCGGTCGTTGTCGCTGCCTGCGGCGTTGATCACGACGTCGATACCGCCGGTCTTCGCTCGCGCACGGTCCAGCGCGGCGCGCAACTGCGCGAGGTGGGTGATGTCGGCCTGTTGGGTCACTACTGTCACGCCTTCGCGACGCAACCGTTCGATGACGTCCGTCGCATGCTCACCGGGTGCGCGACGCCCCAGCAGGATGAGCGCGGAGGCGCCCTGCGAGGCGGCGTGCTGCGCCACGAGCAGGCCGAGACCGCCCAGTCCTCCGGCGATGCAGACCGTGCGCTCGGTGAGGTCGGTTCGCCCGGCAGGTACCGAGATCGCTTCGTCGACGCGACGCGAACGGCCTTTGGGGGTGTGCAGTGTCGCGGCCGGAGACGGGTCGGTCAGGTCTGCGAGCGCGTTCGTCACGGCCGCGAGCGCGCCGCCCGGCGATAGTGTGAGCGACACCGAGAGCACGGGGGCCTGGAACATCGCGGTCGAAGAACGTTCGAGACCGATCCAGGATTCGGCGTGCGCGCGCTGAACAGCAGTGTCGACGCTGGCGGCGAGCACGAACCGTTCGGGGATATGGCGCGAGGCGGCCACGGCCCCAACCCTGCGAAGAACCTGCTCGGGGTCGGTAACCGTCTCCGGCGCGAACACCGCGGTGAGGTCGAGCAGGTGCAACGCCCCGACGCGTTCGATCTCCGCGGTGAGCCCAGCCCCGGCCTCCTGCGTGAAGCGCGCCTGCCCGCCGCGCACGGCGATCTCGTGCCCAACGGCGTCAACGAACTCGGCTGGCACACCGATGACCAGCACCTTCCCGATCCGTTCGGCGCTACCGGATGAACTCGGGGCGCTGCGCCACCGTTCAACGCTCACCCGGGCTCCGGCGGCGCTACAGTTCCCAGCGGCGGACGCGTCGACACGCGGCTCGCCCGTACCGCGCCTTGCCAGCGGAAGAGACTCGTCGTCGATCCAGTATCGCGAGCGGGCGAACGGGTAGAGCGGTAGGTCGATCAGCGACCCGGGGATCGTCTCGGCAAGCCGCGTCAGTGAAACCTCGCCCCCGGCGGCCCAATACTCGACGGCCGTGTCGAGGCGGCCTGAGGCGAGCCACCGGGTGAGGAGTACGTCAACGTCGTCGCGACATAGACGTCCGGCAGCGTTGCAGGTAACCCGCCCGCGGTGAACGCCTTCCGGCACCGTACCTTCGCCGAGCGCGCGTAGCCGCGCGAGCGCAACCTGCGGGTCGTCGGTGACGAACGCGGCGCGCTCCGCGAGCGCTTCACGGGAGCGGGCGAGGCTGTACGCCACATCCGTGAGAGGAACGGCGCCTGCGTCGAACAGGTCGGCCAGCCCGCGCGCGACATTGCGCAGTGCTTCCTCCGAGCCCGCCGAGAGCACCACCGGCACGAACTGCGGGGCACGGATCTGGGGGGCGGTCGTCGAGGGGGCTTCTTCGACGATGACGTGCCCGTTCGAGCCGCCGAATCCGAACGCGCTCACCCCGGCCCGGCGAGGCCGGTTGGCCGGGGGTGCCCACTCCGTGAGCTCGGGTACCGGCACAAACGGAGTACCGTCCAGTCGCAGGTGCGGGTTGAGTTCGGTCAGGTGCAGCATCGGCGGCATGGCGCGGTGCTCGAGGGCGAGCACCGTCTTCACCACGCCGACCAGCCCGGCCGCCGCCTCCAGGTGTCCCAGGTTCGTCTTGACCGAGCCAAGACCGATCGTGCCTGCTGACGCACCGAGTTCTGCTGCGGCGTCGGCGAGCGCGGAAACCTCGATCGGGTCGCCGAGCGAGGTGCCGGTGCCGTGCATTTCTACGTAGTCGACCGCCGATATCGAGAAGCCAGCCTGCCGGTAGGCGTCTACGAGCAGCCGCGCCTGAGCAGCCGGGTTGGGTGCGCGCAGCGAACTGGATCGACCGTCGTGGTTGACGGCAACCGAGCGGATCACGGCCCGGACACGATCGCCGTCAGCCACGGCGGCACGCAGGGGTTTTAGGGCCACGGCGACAACGCCTTCGCCGCGCACGAATCCGTCAGCGCCTTGGTCGAGGGTGCGGCATCGCCCGTTCGGAGAGAGCATGCCGGCGGCGGCGGCGACGGCGTAGCCGCGCGGGCTGAGGGTGAGGTTCACGCCGAGGACGATGGCGAGTTCGCTGCTGCCGTTCGCCAGCGAGTCAACGGCTCGTGCCAGCGCACTCATTGAGCTTGAGCAGGCCGTATTCACCGATTCGCTGGGGCCGTGGAAGTCGAACCAGCGCGAAACCCGGTTCGCCACCATCGCGGGGTGCAGACCCGAATCCACGTATCCGCCGTAGGTGTCGATCACGCCTGCCCGGGAGAGCACGATGTCGGCGTAGTCGACCGCGTGCACCGCAGCGAATACGCCTACGGAGCGTCCGCGCAGCGCCGAGGGCGGGCGGCCGTGGTCTTCGAGCACGTGCCATGTCGCTTCGAGCGCTTTACGCTGCTGCGGGTCGAGGCATTCGGCTTCGGCGCGGGAGATCGAGAAGAATTCGGCATCGAAGCGATCGGGGTTTTCTAGGAGGGCCGCCCACGCGGGCAGCGCGTCACGTGCGCCACCCCACACCGACTCAAATTCGGTGCGCAGCCACGGCCGCGTCTCATCGATGCGGGTGATGAGGTCGCGCCCCTCGCGTAGCGCGTCCCAAAAGGACTCGGTGTCGGTGATGCCGCCGGGCAGTTCAAGGGCCACGCCGACGATGGCGACCGCGTCGTCGAGCAGGCCGTCACCGTGCGCGTCAGCCTCGTCACGGCTGTTCACGGCAGTGGGATCGGAAACACGTTCGGGAAGCACAGTTGGTTCACCGGCACCGAACGTGCCATCGAGAAACTGCCCGAGCGTGGTGTAGCGGAACAGGTCGGCCGGGGTGATTTCGACGCCGGTGGCCTGGGTGAGCGCTTGTGCCGCGCGCACGTACCGCACCGAGTCCATGCCGAGCTCACCGAACGAGCGGGCTTCGTCGATCTCACCGGCCGGGCGTTGCAGCACGGTGGCTAACGCCCCTATCGCGGTGGCGCGCAACGTTGGATCGGCGTGGCCGCCCATGGCGCCGGGCGCGCAGCCGTCGTCTGCGGTGCTGGTCGCGTACCGCGCCGATAGGGTGCCAGCACGGTAGGCGGCGGCAGCGCGCGTGCGCAGAGCCTTACCGAGCGCGGTTCTCGGGATGGCGCCACGTTCGCACACCACTACGTCGTGGCACAGCAGCCCCGCGCGGCGGGATACGACATCAAGCACCTCGCCAGCCAGGCGCTGCAACTCGTCACGTCCCGTAGCGCTCGTCTCCAGCAGTATCACGGCGCTCTCGGACTGGCCGTCGTCGTGCCCGAAGGCCAACGCGGCATCGATTCCGGGTACGCCGGAGCGCACGATCTCTTCGATGTCTGCGGGGTAGCGGTTCTTGCCGTTGACTATGATGACGTCTTTGCTGCGCCCGGAGACGAAGATGTCGTCGCGGAGCATGAAGCCGCGGTCACCCGTGACGAAAAACCGTGGCTCGCTCTCTCCGTGCAGCGTGGCGAACGACTGGGCGTACTGCTCTTCCTGCCCGAGGTAGCCAGAGAAGATGCCGGGGTGGTCAACCCAGATGTCGCCAACAGTTCCTTCGGCGCATTCGGTTCCCGTGTCGCCGTCGACGATGCGGATGTCGACCGCAGGGTGTCGTTTGCCTACGGCCACGACCTGCACCGTGCCGTCGTCGGTGGCGACGACGCGGCCCTGGCTCAGTTCGGTCTGGTCAACGCGCACCACGCGCGGCACATCGCCAGCGGGGGTGGAGAGCAGACAGCCGATCTCGGACATTCCGTAGTCACACACGATGACGTTGTGCGGGCTTCCGTACCTGGCCAGCTCGGCCTGCGTGTGCCGCAGCGTCGAGACGCGCACCGGCTCGCCAGCCGACTTGACCCGCTGTAGGCGGCTGAGATCGAGTTCATCCGGGTCGGGCAGTTTGCAGCTGAGCAGCAGTTCGTAGGCGAAGTTGGGGGCGCCGGTGTGGGTGGCCCGGTACTGCGAGAGCACGCGCAACCAGCGCACGGGGTCGGCAACGAACGAACTCGGCGACATCAACACGGTCGACGCGCCAGCCAGCAACGGCCACAGGAGGGCGTGGGTCAGGCCGAACGTGTGGGCAACGGGCAGCCAGTGCACGGCCACCGAATCCGCCGACATGCGTACGCCGCTCTCGGCAGCGGCGAGTTGACAAGCCACGTCAGCGTTCGTCAGCAACACCCCTTTAGGAGCCGAAACAGACCCGGAACTGAACAGCACGATCGCGGTGTCCCTGGCAGACGCCTCGTGTGCGTCAGCCAGGTCGGTAGCCTGGATGTCGCTGGTGGTGACCACGTCCAGGCGCTGGTCTGCGTACGTTTTCGCCACGACGCCGTGCGCAGGCGCGTCAACGACCAGCATCTCCGCCGAAGCTCCGGTGACAAACATGCGCACCTTGGTGGCCACGTCCTCGGGCGTCTCCGACTCGTCGACACCGACCGGCACCGCGACGAACCCGTTGCGGATACAGCCGAGCATGACCGCGAACAATTGCACCGGGTTGGAGAGAGCAATCACCACGGCACACCGCTCGCGGCGCCGTGCGAGCCCTGACCCGAACCGGGCGGCAGCGGCAACGAGTTCGCCGCTGGTCATGGCGTACGCTTCGCCGTCTCGACGGACGAAGGTGAACGTCGCCTCGGCGCGCGCCCGCTGCGCGGCCTCCCACAGCGTACCGATACCGACACCAGTACCGTGCTCGTTGGCCATCATGGGGTTTCCTTCGGGTAAACGTTGCCGCGTGGTTGGGGTTGTGCCTCGTAGCGCGTCAGGATCCGCTGGCGTACCTCGTCGGTGGGGAAGGTCTGGTCGTGCATCACCAGCTCACGTCCGACCGTGTTCGCCACCCGTTCGCGCAGTTCGGCACTCAGGTGTTCTTTCAGCAGCACCACCGAGGTGCGGGGTGCGTCGGCGATCTCGACGGCAAGATCAACCGCCCGGTCAACCACCTCGGCCCGCGGCACGACCGGGTAGGGCACGGCGCGCGTGGCCAACTCGGCTCCGCGGTAGCGTCGCCCGCTCATCAACATCTCGCCACCGAGCACCGCGCCAAGTTTGTAGGGGAACACCGCAGTTGAGCCGAACCCGGGGGTGAACCCGTAGCTCATGAAACTCGCGGAGTAGTAGGACTCCCGGGCCAACAGCGCGTAGTCGGACATGAGGCCGAGCGCGAGGCCCCCGCCGATGGCGTGGCCCTGCATGGCGCTGACCACGGGCACGGGGCAGTCGAGCGGGAGGCGGTACACGTCAACGTCATGCCCGCCGTCGAGGGAGACGAACGAGGAGCGGCCTTCCTGAATGGCCAGGAGGTCATCTTGGAGCCCGCCCGTGGCGAAGTACGGCCCATACCCGGTGAGAACAACGCACCGGATCGACGTCTGACTCGCGATATCGGTGAACGCCTGTACCAAACCGGCCACGATGGCGTGCGAGAACCCGTTCTTGGTGACCTCGTCACGTAGCCGAACCAGGGCCACGCCGGAACGCAGCTTTTCGACGGTGACCGCCTCATTGACGTGAACGCACGTCACTGGCTCTCCCACGGCGGCACCCCCTCCATCTGAAACCGGGTGATGCGCTGGATGGTCATCGGATCGCGGAACATGCGCAGGTTGGCCTCGACGGCGCGCTGCCGGGCGGCGTACAGGTCAGGGCCGAGGGAGCGCATGTACTCCTTGTGCGCGGCGAGACTCTTCACCGGCACGCGGGAGATGCGTTGCACGAGGCGGCGGGTGAGTGCACCTGAGTTGTCGGCGTATTCATCAACGAGCCCGATGGCGGCGGCGCGCTGCACCGTGATGGTGCCCGCACGCAACGTCATCGCTTCGGCCTGCTGCCACCCCACGCGGCGGATGAGGAACGGCAGCACCATCGCGGGGAAAAGCCCAAACAGCAACTCAGACAGGCTGAACTGCGCGTTCGGCCCTGCTACGACGAGGTCGCTGGCGGCGACGAATCCGACCCCGCCTGCGTTCGCGCGTCCTTCGACGTGACTGACCACCACCATCGGTGCGCTGGTGAACTGCAGCCACAGGTCGTACAGGCCTGCGGGCTCGGCCGCTTCACTGGAAGGTGCGTCGGAGTCGCCGTGTGCCACGCCGTCGAGGTCGGCGCCGAAGCAGAACCGTGCCGGGTTGCCTTCTAGTACGAGCACGGGCACGCGAGCCGCTACACAACCCTCCACCAGTTCCGCCAGTTCCTGCACGAGCGCGGGAACGATGGTGTTGGCGCCGCCAGCGCTGTGGATGCGTGCCCAACAGACAGAGTCGTGTAGCCGCCACGAGATGACGGTGCCAGTCGCATCCACCACCAGCGGTGTCATACCCATGCGTATTCCCGGTGGAAGTCAGAAACACGCGTGAGTACGGCTTTGCCGGCGCCTTCGATGGCGGCGAGATTGCGTGAGTAGCTCGGCAAGTCGATGACGGTGTCTTTGGTGCCGAACCGGATGCCGCCGCCGTCTTGCAGCAGCGCCTCATACTGGTCGAAGTCGACCTCGACGCGTCGGTCGAGGCTCCCGCCCACGTCGAAGGCGTCGACGGCACGTTTCCCTTCGGGTGTGACGACGCCGCTGAAAAACTCTGCGCAGCAGCCCGACCCATACGAGAAGCACCCCACGCGTCGCGGGTGCGAGAAGTCACCGTTGGCGATGGTGCTCAGCAAAGACAGGAACACGGTCGCGCCCATGACGTTGCCGACGCGTGAGCAGTATTCGAGGCCCGGCTGCACGCGAGCAGCGAAGTCTTCCTCGATCGCTGCGCCGCGCAGCTTGCCGAACTTGCGCACCATGTTGCGGTGCGCGCCCTTGACCATGCCGCCGAACGGGGTGTGGAAGGAGAGGTAGTCGAACGTACGTAGATAGTCGACGTCGTCGACGCGTCGGCAGTATTCCTCGAATGCGGCTACGGAGCAGTCGAGATAGGAGAGCAGCGAGAGATCGGCGTCACCGGCCTCGCCGTCAGGGAACGGGCGGCACGTGTCCATGATTTCGTGGCCGTAGTAGCCGTTGGCGCCGATGTCGCTGCTGAACACCACCGGCTCGGTGCTGATGAGCATGGCCACGGCCCCGGCACCGCCGCTGGGCTCGGCGAAGCTCCAGTCTTCGGAGAGCGCGTCGCCCCCGTCAGCGACGATGAAACGTGACACGTCGGTGGGGATGACCAGCGCCATCGCGCCCGGCGAGGTACCGGCCAGCACAAAACTGGACGCCATCTGGAAGCCAGCGGTGCCCGAGTAGCAGGCATTCTTGACCTCCATGAGGCGGCAGTTACGAGAGAGCCCCAGCAGGTCGTGGGCGTAGGTGCTCAGCGACTTGCCGAAGTCAACGCCCGACTCGGTGCACGTGATCACCAGCTCGATCCGGTTACGTGCCTCCTCGCTCAAGGAGTCAACGATCGGCTTGGCGGCGTTGACGGCGTAGGTGACCGGGTCCTCGTACGGCAGCGCGAAGCTCTTGTGCCGCATGAGCAGGTTCTCGAACCGGGTCATGTCGAGGTTGCGCCGGGTAGCGAGCTTGCGGACGTCGAGGTAGCCGCTTCCGCCGTAGAAGTTCATGGCCTGGATGCCGACAGAGCGCGACGTGTAAGTGGTTGTCATGTCTCTAACTCCTCGTTGCTTTCTCGTCGTTGCGGGCAATGACGACGCTGGAGTTGATTCCGCCAAATCCGTAGGAGTTGCTCAGGGCCACGCGGAAGGTGCCGCGCGTGCCTGTGGGTGGGACGACGGGCAGCTGCGGGTCATGCGGCTGCGTAAACCCGGGTGTGCCGTGGGCGACGCCATCGTCAAGGGCGATCGCGGCGGCGAGTAGTTCGATGACGGCTGCGGCGCCGAGGGTGTGGCCGGTGAGTGCTTTGGTGGCGATGACCGGCGGGATGGTGGCACCGAATACGGCCGTGATCGCCTCGGCTTCGGCCAGGTCGCCTGCCGGGGTGGAGGTCGCGTGGGCGCTGATTAGGTCGACGTCGGCGGGTGTTTGGCCCGCGTCACCGAGCGCGGCCACCATCGTGGCTGCCTCGGTGTCGGCGTCGGGGTCGGTGGAACTGGTGGCGTGCATTCGTGTAGCGCCACCCGTCAGCGCCACCGTCGGGTGCAGGCCGCGCGCGGCGGCAACCTGAGGGTGTTCGAGCACTACGGCCGCGGCGCCCTCGGCGAGCACGAACCCACGATGCCGCACATCAAAAGGGTGGGAGCCGTGCGCGTCGTCGGGGATGGGCTCACCGACCACCCCCATACCGGTGAAGGCGGAGCGCTCGGCCTCGTCGAGCACGGTCGATGGGGCAACAACCAGGCACCGGTCCACTACTCCCCAGCGGATCCACCGCATCGCCTGGATCAGCGCCACGTTGCCGGAGGCGGAGGAGCCGCCAACCACCGCGCATTCGCCGCGTAGCGTGAGCACGTCGCTGACGACTCCGGCGAGGTTGCTGTCCCACATCTGCGCGGCATACGAGGGGCGCGCGGGTCGGCCTGCGCGCAGGCGTCTGCCTTCGGCGTGGGCGCGGGCGAGGTCGAGGTTCGTGCCCGCGATGATCAGCCCGGTGCGCGTGGAATCCTCATGGTCGAGAACGTCCGGCAGTGCCGCGTTCGTCCACGCTTCCACAGCTGCCATCACGGCCAGGCACGTTGTGCGTGACCCGCGCCGCCGCACCGCCGCTGAGGCCTGCAACAGCCCCGGAGAGACATCGCGCAGTGCGCGCGTCCGCTCGGCCAGATCGTGGCGTATCCAACCGCCGTAGCCACCGGGCAGGCCTTCGCTCGGCGCTCGCGTGGAGAACGCGGTTCGGCTATCCCGAACCGCTTCCGCGAAGTTCTCGACACCGTCGGCGATGGCGCACTGCACTCCGCTGCTGACGAGCATGCTGCCCGGGCCGGTCATTAGCCGACGGGCCTTGCCACGTGCAGCCGCTCCACGATCTCGCCGACGGTGCGCAGCCCGAAGAACTCGGTAAACGGCACCGGCAGGTCAAGTTCGTCGAGGGCGTCGGAGATGATGTCCGCGCGGTCAACCGAGTTGGCGCCCAGGTTCGCCAACACGGCGGAGAGAACAACCTGCTCCGGCTCTACGGTGGGTACGACATCGATGATGTGTCGCTTGACCAGCTCAAACAGTTCGTTTTCGTTCATGTCGTTCTCCTGGTGGGTGTTTGGGCGGGCACGGATTGTGTGCGCTGGTATGACTTTTTGATGCGCCGCACCATGTCGGACACCACACGTCCGGGGCCGATCTGGATCACGTCGTCGACCCCGTGATCGAGCATGTATTCGACGGATTCGAGCCAGCGGACGCTGTGGTCGATCTGCTGAACCAGCAGGTCACCGACCTCGTCCTGCGTGTACGGCCGAGCGACAGCGTTGGCGATGACCGGCACCCGCAGCGGGCCGTAGTTCACGGCCCGCACCGCCGGAGCAAACTGGGTGGCCGCCTTGCGCATATACCGGGTGTGAAACGGGCCGCTCACCTGCAGCGGAATCACGCGAACGCCTCGTTCTTCGAGGTACGCGCCAGCCCGGCCGAGCGCCTCCAGTGGGCCACCGATCACCGCCTGCTCGTACGTATTCAGGTTGGCCAGGTCGATCTCGTGAAAGTTGCCGGAGGCGAGGTGGTCGGCGATCTCGTTCGCCGCTGACCCCACCACGGCTGAGAGCCCGCCGTCGTGTACCTCGCTCATCAGCGCGCCGCGCCTGACGACTAGTTCTAGGCCGGTAGAGAAGTCGAGTGCCCCGGAGGCTACGAGCGCGTTGTACTCGCCGAGGCTGTGCCCGGCGAGATACGAAGGCTCGTTGCCTTCCTGGTACCAGCGCAGGTATTCGAGGGCGTTGACCACGAACAGCGCGGGCTGGGTGTACTGGGTCTGCTTGAGCTTGCCGTCAGGATCCTCCAGGCACAGTTCTGCAATGGAATAGCCGAGAATGCGGTCGGCCTCCCGCGTCAGTGCCGGAAAACGTCGGAACAGTTCTTCTCCCATGCCTTTGGCCTGGGAACCCTGCCCCGGGAAGACAACCGCGGTCATGGGTGTACCCCTCGTGGGGATTGTGCGTAGCTCACCGACGAGAAGACGTCACGCACGCTGCCGAGCACCTGCGTGAGCCGGTCGGGTTCGTTGTGGAACGGGGTGACAACCGGCAGCACCGGAGGCGTATCCGCCGCGCCGCGCAGCAGGCCCGCGAGCGATCCACCGGGCGAAAGGTCGACGTACACACACCGCTGTGCCGCAGGTACGGCCTGCACGGCCTCGACCAGGCGCATCGGAGCACGCAGCACGTGCCAGATGTTCTCTGGCCCGGCGCTGTCGACCCGTGTCGCGGTCGCCGCAGACCAGACCTTCGAACTGGCCGCCTCGAAACGAAGCCCCCGCGATGCCGAGAGCACGTTGGGTCGTACAGGGTCGAGGAGGCTGGAGTGGAACGGTGCCGGGGTGGGCAACCGGAGCGTGAGTACGTCGTCGCCGTTCAACACCTGCTCGGCCCACGCAAGGTCACTGTCGGTGCCAGCGATGATGGTGTGGTTGGCGTGGTTACGGGCCACCACCTCGATACTGCCGTACCCGAGAACGAGGCGGGGAGAGCCGAGTACCGCGAGCATCCCGCCGCGAGGAACACCGTGCTGTACGATCTCGGCCAGGTCGATCACGAAATCTAACACCTGGAACGGCGAGACGTACCCCGCGATCACCATGGCGCCAAACTCACCGAGACTGCTTCCCACCAGCACATCCGGCACGACGCCGCGCGAACGGAGCGTGTCGGCGAGCGCCAGTTGCAGCATGAGCAGCGCGGCGCTGGTACACGGGAGGTTGTCGCAGGCGTCGGCGATTGTTGCGCCCTGTGCGTGCACGTACGCGTGTACGTCGATACCGCGCGCGGCCTTGACGTAGTCATTGAGCGAGCACCACGTGGAGGCGTACTGCTCGTTGGCGAGCAGGCTCTTGCCCATGCCGAAGTACTGCGAGCCCTGCCCGCCCACGAGAAACACGGTGCGTGCGCTAATCATGGCTGCGCTCCTGCCCCAACCCGGTGCTGAAAGCCCGGCGACAACCTGAATGCGTTCCCGCCTCCGGAGATCTGTCGCGTACGGAACCTCACGAAGTCGTCTTTATCGGTGAGGTAGGTGTAGATGTTTCGGTCGCGTACCTCGCGTAGCGGCAGCCCGGGCGCGGCAAGGAACTGATGGCCCGGGTAGATACGTGTTCCGGGTGCCCACTGGCTCGTGGCCATGACGCTGGCCCACATCTGTTCGGGGTCGCCGCCGGGCTCAACGCAGATTCCGCACCCCTCGATGTAGAGGAAGTCGCCAGTGAAGGCCGCATCGCCCACGAAGTACGTGGTGCTGCCGCACGTGTGACCCGAAGTCGGGACGGCCAGCACGGGTATTGACCCCAGCTGATACACCTTCCCGCCCGTGGCGGCAAAAGGAACCGTAGAAACGTCGCCGAGCGCCCAGCTTTCCATCTCGTTGATGCGAATCTGCGCACCGTAGAGATCAGACGCCCATCTGGCAAGGTCGGTGTGGTCGCGGTGCGAGTGCGTTAAAAGCACGACACCGACCTGAACCTGGTGCAAGGCAACCTGACCCGCAATAACATCAGGCTCCCAGGCGGGGTCAACTAAAGCCCCATCGCGCGTTTTTTCATCAAACAGGAGATACGTAAAGTTCATAAATCCCGAACCGCTTACCGGGATTCCTACAACGTGCACTTCAGAAGTTATTACAGATTGCGCCAATACACCTCACCTCCGCACGCAGCGCTTTACTACCCCCAGAGTGAACGAATAAGTAGAACTTACCCCCAGCGCTACATATTCGCTGTGCATTACATCGCCTTAATTCAAGCTAGCACTCCCCATCCCACCCGTCAAGGGAGTTCATCACCTGAGGCAACGACCACCCCACCCGGAGATATTGAAATGAGGTACTGGACATGAGGCACCATGGGGGCTCTTCGCAGATGAGGGTGTAGGTCGGGTTTGAGGCCGCTGGCCTCGAGCAGTGATCGGGTGATGTAGTGGGTCGGGTTGCGGAAGCCGAGGGTGGTGCCGCGTAGGTGTTCCAGGCGCATATTGATGGCCTCGGTGGGGCCGTTGCTGGAACCTGTGTGGTCGAAGAAGGTGAGGATATCGTCGCGTCAGGTCTCGGGTTGGGCTGCGAGCCAGGTCTTGAACGCCTACTTCTCGGTCATCGCCAACAGCCGTGACGGGCCGGTGCTGACGGGGGTGAGGTCGATGACGACGGTGACGTATTTGTCGTCCTTGCGTGTTTGTCGACGCCGACGACCGGCAACGTCATCCAAGCGGCCGGGCTGGTCGGTGAGCAGGCGTTGGCCTTCGGCCAGGACTGCGTCGTTGGCGGTGTGCCACGCGACGCCGAGGGTGGCGGCGATCCGGCTCATGGACAGGCGATTGACCACCAAGGCTTCCAGCGCCCACCGCAACACGCCGTCCGACAGACACGAGCGCGGCTGCGCCGCGCTCGTGAAGTCCTGGCGCCAAACACGCCCGCAACCGGTGCACAGGCAGCGGCGCAGCCGGACGCGCAGGATGGTCGAACGCCAGCCGGACGGCACACGCGCCAACTCGCAGGTCACGCTGCCGCGGGGCTGCCCGTGGCAGCCGCAGCGGTGACGCCAGTCATCAGACTCGACCGGACGACACAGCAGGGTGGCCCGCTCACGGCTAAGGTGCCGGCCTGTCACGACCAGGCCGAGGCCGTCGAGACGGCAGAACGTGGCCAGGCCGGCAGGGACGTAGCCACACTGGGGCATGTCGAGGTCTTTGAAGATGGGCAGTGTGAGAACTCCATCAGCCAAGAACCCCAGCCCACGTCTAGACCCGGAAGCACTACCGACCTACACCCTCATCCGTGAAGAGCCGTAGCGTGCCTCCGCAGATTCGAGTGTCTCGCCGCTAATTTTGCGCTGAGTGCTGGTCGGTTCCAGCCCGCTATGGGTAGGACGTGCCGTGCGAGCCCGGATCGTTCGGTGCAGCGATCCCATGTGTACAAGCGCCGGGGCCAGTTTCGACAAGCTTCCCGCTAGGTCCACGTAGATTGAGAAGTTCGAAAGCATGTGCCCCGTCTGATGGCGGGGCAGTTTTGTTTCTGTGGTGACGTCGGCCGGGGCGTTACTCCGCCTTCGCGGCGTGTGACCCGGGTCTCAAGCTGGCTCCCATTATTTACTCAGTTGACTTTACGGTGTTTCTCCGACGGTCTGTGACTCGGGTGTAGGCTCCTGGTGTTAAGGGAAAGTCGTAGAAACAATGTTGTTCTCGAGGATCGGAGGGGCCATGTCCCGTCGTATCGCGCGTCACATCTCACTTGCACTGTGCGCCGCCCTGTTGGGCGCTTCCAGTTTCTGCGCGGGATCACAAGCCGTGGCCGCCGCGGAGATGAGTTGTGAAGAACTAGCCTCCGTCGTAATCGCCACGAATCGAATTAGTCTGCCCACCTCTGGGGCGAGCATCACGTCCGCCGAGACCGTTGACAGCCCCATGACGGGCGAGTACTGCCAGGTGCAAGGCGAAATCAAACCCGTTGACATCACCGCGCCTGCCATCAAGTTCCAGGTCAACCTGCCTCAAGAGTGGAACGACAGGAGCATTCTCTTCGGCGGTAGCGGCATGAACGGTGTCCTCGCCACCGGCACCACACCCCTACCACCCATGCCCCTGATGAACCGCTGGCCGGTCGCTGAAGGGTTCGTCACCTACGGCAGCGACTCAGGGCACCAAGCCGGACCCGCGCTCAGCCGTGACGGCTCGTTCATGGCCAACGACGAGGCCCTCCGCAACTACTCTGGCGACGCGCTCAAAAAGACCCACGACGTCGCAATGCAGCTGGTAGACGCCCGCTACGGCAAAGCCCCCATCGCCCGGTATGTCATCGGTGGATCCACCGGCGGGCGCGAAGCCCTCATCGCGGTGAGCCGCTGGCCTGCCGAGTTCCAGGGTGCACTCGTCTTCTACCCCGCGTGGAACCTCACCGCACAAAACCTCCACCGTGGCGTCATCACCCAGCAGATGGCCAAGCCTGGCGCATACCCGAGCAAGGCGAAGCGAACCCTCCTCTACGACGCCGCCATCGAGGCGTGCGACGGGCTCGACGGGCTCAAAGACGGCATCATCTCCAACCAGGCTCGCTGCGACAAGACGTTCGACCCCGCCAGTGCCACCGTCAATGGCAAACGCCTCCGCTGCTCACCCGGCGAGACGAACATCGACTCCTGCCTCACCGAAGACGAACTCGACTCGTTCATGACCATGAACGACCCCGTCCAGTTCATGTACACCCGCTGCGACAGCGGGTCCAGCTACCCCGGCCTGACCACGTGGGGCACCGACTTTGGCCGCACCAGCGGCAGCCAGTTTGAGGAGTTGGTGACCATGCTGACGCTCGGCATGGTGGCACCCGCCTACCCAATGCCACCGGTGCAGGACCCGATGAGCCCACCCCACGCGGCCACCTTCTGGGACGAGTGGGTGCGGTACGCCGTTACCCGCGACCCGAGCTTTAACTCCCTCACGCTCGACCCGGAGGAGCCCCGCGAGTGGCAGTCGCGCATCATTGAACTCAGACTCCTGCAGGACGTTGATCCGACCAAACTTGCCGCCTTCGAACAGCACGGCGGCAAGATCCTCATCGCGCACGGCGTGCACGACGGCACGGTCAGCAACCGCGCCACCCAGGACCTCGTGACCCAGGTAACCGAATCCCTGGGCGAGACGCGCACCCGGAACCTGCTGCGCTACTACGAGATCCCCGGTTACGGGCACGCGTTCAGCACAAGCTTCAACGCCGAATGGAACGCCTTACCGGTGCTGATGGCGTGGGCCGAGCAAGGCCAGGCTCCCGGGCCCCAGGTGATTCAAGACATCGTGGGTCCGAGCGCCGGACGTACCCGCCCGCTATGCGAGTACCCGACCTGGCCCAAGTACACAGGCGGGGATGCGAACCGCGCGTCCAGCTTTACCTGCGTCGAAGTGAGTGATGACGATGGGGCCGTGGCACGGTGAGCGTTTAGCGGCTCCATCGCATATCTCCGACCAGTTCGCAGGCGGGACTCACAACGTCACGGTGCTGCGGCGCCTCCTGCCCGACACCGTCTCCGTAGACGAGGTGCACGGCGATGACGTCGATGTGCTCTACCCACAAGAAGCGGCACATATCGCCCGCGCCGTGCCCAAACGCCAGCGCGAATTCGCCACGGTGCGAAAATGTGCCAGGCGAGCGCTGCAGCGGTTCGATATCGAACGGCACCCGATGGTGCCCGGAACAGCCGGGGCGCCCGCGTGGCCGAGCGGAATCGTCGGGAGTATGACGCACTGCGACGAGTACCGGGCCGCCGCCGTTGCCCGGGCCGGCGACATCGAAGCGGTCGGTATCGACGCTGAACCAGCTCAAGAACTGCCGCCGGGAGTCCTCCGCACCGTCGCCTCAGCCGCAGAGATCGACAGCCTCACACGACTACGCCACGTGATACCGGGCGTCGCGTGGGACCGGCTGCTTTTTAGCGCCAAAGAAAGCATCTACAAGGTCTGGTACCCGCTCTCACACGACTGGCTGGGGTTTGAAGAAGCCGATGTCGAACTCTTCCCCGCCGGGAGTTTTCGCGCCGAACTGGCCAGGCCGCTGCCCTCCACACTCACATCCGCAGGAGTGCGCGAGTTGTGGGGTCGTTGGGGGTCTGACGGGTGCCACGTGATGACCTGTGTGGTTCTTCCCACACACCTATTTACCCGCAGGCCCCTGCTCAAGATACCGGAAACACCATTGCACCGAAGCCTGGGGACGCAATGAAAACCCTTGTGGCGTAAGAGCAGTCGTTGACCCGTACAGCGCCCAATGCTGCTTGTGAACCGCTGGCCCGGACAGTCGCGATCGCAACGTCGCTTCTGGTAGGAGTCCTTCTCCTCACCACCAGCAACGAGCACGGCTACTTCCGTGGCGAGCTCACGACGAGCATCGACCAGCCCCGCATGCTTCTGCTGTTCATCTTCGTGGCACGCGCCCAGCGCACCCCGCGATGGTGGGCGGCAGCCGGATGCATGGCGGGGCCGATCACGTACACCCGCTGGCTCGTCGTCCACGTGGCTGGGATTGTGCTCGGATCGCTGCTGACCCGGCGCCAGCGGGCGCGTCGGGGTTGTGCTCATCGGGCTCGTGGTGACCGGCGTGAAGTCTGCCGAATGGGCCCTGCCGCCCGTGCCGTCGAAAGGTCAGCGAAACCGTGGCGAGTTCTCGTGCGGACGCGGTTGTCGAACAGATCGGCTGGCCCAAGTGCGTAGAGCAGATTGCCTTTGTCCATCATCGGCATGGCGGCACCCTTATCGCCTGAAACTTCGGTGAAACTGGCGCTATTGATCGCTACGGTGACGATTACGAGTTGCCGCGTGTATAGCGGGCACAACCAACTGTGGTTCGAGGGAACACCTCCCGGAGAATACGGATACGGTCGTTATTGTTGGCCCGGCGGTTGAGGTGGCTCGGAGCGGTTTTGCGAGGTGTCAATCAGCAGGACACCTTGATAACTACGTGGGTATTCAAAACCGTGGGCAGAGCCGCAAGTTGATGTAGGTGTGTGACGGAAAGAATAAGCCCTGGTGCGAACTGTGGCCGAGCTTCTATACGTTGGGTTGAGCGCGCCTGCTCCTGCTGTTTTACGAAGTAACTCAGCACGCGTGAACACGACTGTCAGAAAGTATTCATTCAATGCTCTTCAAGCGAGATCAGCAGTTAACCTTTGTCGACTCTTCCCGCTTTACGGTGTAGGTGGGGTCTGACTCTGCTTCACGCACTCTGCGCCAGAAAATGGGGGAGTCCGTTTGCCTCTTGACATGGGTGACTAATTACTTGGTACTCCCCATGGTGGCTCTTCACGTGAGCCGGATCGCCGCCGCCCTCGGCGTCGCGTGGAGCACCGCCAACGACGCGGTCCTGGCCGAAGGCCAGCGCCTGCTCACCGACCAGCCCGGCCGCTTGGATGGCGTGCCGGTCGTCGGCGTCGACGAACACGCCTGACGTCACACACGCAAGAGCGACAAACTGGATCTGACAGCGCCCTTCAGCGCCGTTCAGTCGCCGGGCCGGTCTCTGGGTCGAAGCTTGCCCATGGCTGTTTTCAGGATGCTCACCAGGTTGATGAAAACCGAGGCGCCCAGGAAGAAAACCGGGGCGCTCAGCAAGATCGTGCCTACCCTGTTGTTGCCCAGCGCGAAGAACACGATGGCTACCGCGACGCAAACCAGCATCAGGAGGGCGGAGCACCCGTCCCCTGGATTCCTCCGTACCGAGATGTCGGCGTCGGCCAGCCAGTCGTCACGATCTGCTGCCTGGACGGTGGCCGATGAGAGGTCGAGCGGGAGAGGCTTCTCAAAATCATCATGCGGTTCTCGTTGCGCCGCGACATCTCGGCCCGGACCTCGCCCAGACCCCGCTGCGGCATCGTGATAGCCCGGAAACCGCCAGCCATCGCTTCGCCGATCGAGATCGCGCCCATGATCTGGTCCTAGCCCGGGATCGGGTTGTTCCTCATCGTTCCCCACAAGTCACCCCCTGAGTCCTCCCCGCGCCTAACGTTAACCACGGTGTAGGTCGCGCCCAGCCGGTCAGTTACACGGGCTAGCCAAATCCCGCAACGGCTCCTTCCGTTTAGATGCACTCTCGACGGCGGCAAGTTCTCGCTGTACGACAAAGAACCACGCCATCCTGATCGCACTGAGGCCAGTCCCGGCGGCAAGATACCCCACAACAGTCGCCCACCATTGCACAGCTAATGGGCCGAACATAACCGCAAACAATCCGCCAACGACAGCTGCCGCCGGCATCAATAGAATGATTTCCCAGTTGCGGTCCACCCGCTGCCTATTGGCACTGAACACTGCCTGCGCGCGCCGAGAGGATGACCGATCTGCCCGATCCATGACAACCAGCCCGAAGCCGAGCAGAATCCCAGCAACGGTTGTGAGGGTGACCGCTGCAACCTCCAACGTTGAAACGTAGGCACTGCGCTCATAGCTGAGGTAAGCCACTGCACCCCTGACCGCAATGAGCGCATCGGCTCGTGGATAGTCAATCCACCCCTTCCGCTGCCTGACCAATGCCATTACCGCCACGCTCCCATACCTGTACAATCTGGGACCCCATCTTGAGCATAGTCGTCCCCATTGCCACCAGAGTTGATGCGATGGAAGGATTGCCGCCGACTTCCGTGACCTTCAGTTCACGAGCCAAGTTGTGCTGAAGGAGGTCAACCGTCTCGGGGTCCATCCGAGTAGTTGCGCCCTTCTTCTTTCGGCGCTTCCTCTCTACCTCACGGTAGACCCCCGCCTTCGCCCGGGTTGCTCCGCCCAGATTCCCCGCGATACCACGAACGAGATCCAGCAGAGCATCACCCATGCCCGCCGGTGGCCGGCGGTTGCCATAGGACGGTGAAATCCGCACCTTTGCCCCGGGCGCAATGTCAACGGCCTTCCGCGAGTCTGCCGACAACGACACCCCGAAACCTTTGAGGTCCTCTACCGGAATCGTGAAATCGATCTTGCGAGCCCCATGCGCTTCATTAACGGCCGTGAGGTCAGCTTCAGTCGTCATAGGGATCGCTTCGAACTTCGCGTTGGGATGGTCAGCCAACGGCTTCAACTCCCCCAGCCAATCTGCCAGTCGATTCGCTGTGGGTGCAGAACCGTTGCCTCGGACAATAGCGAACACGTTCCGCGTCGAATCGAAGACGACGCAGCCGAACACACCGACCTCGCCACCGAAGCCGCCTGGGGCCGCTAAAACAAGATCGACCTACTCAAAGCCTCCGGCCTCACCGACGCAGACATCCAAAAGATCACCGACGCCATGACCAACGCCCATATCGATGTGGACGTACGCGTCCGCACCCCCGCTGCACAGAAGGAGAACTGACATGCCCGACATCCCCACCCTCAACCTCGTGGACGCCTGGATGATCATCCTCGGCGTCCTCGCCCCGATCGTCAACCAACCCAGTTGGTCGAAAGAGCGCAGGCAGGCGATCGTCATCGCCGTGTGCGGCGTCCTGGCCGTGGTCTACTCGGTTGCGGCCGGACACGTGGATCTCGGTCTGGGCTCGCGAGTCACCGATGTGCTGGTACGCGGGATCGTCGCGCTGGCGGTGATCATCACCGTCGCCCAGGGCATCTACCGGGCACTGACCCCGGCGTTCACCGCGCTGCAAGGCGAACCCGCCCGCAGTATCTCTGACTGACTAGTCAGGCCATCACCCACACACAATGGTGCCCTCCCACCGGGTCGGTGGGAGGGCACCATTTCTGCTGCCTGGACAGTGCTGGACCCGAACCAACTACAACCAAATCTAGGGTGTGTCCGGGCACAGCCCAGCACATCGCAGGGTGGTGTTTCTCCTTGTGGTGAACTGTGCCCGGCACAAACCAATACCCGACACACGGGGACGCTTTTGGTCACTCACGGCGGCGGACCGTGACATCGCGATCCGGCTTTGACAAGCACCAAACCTCATAAGACAAGGACTTGGCTTGAGGTGGAGCTAAGGGGACTCGAACCCCTGACCTTCTCATTGCGAACGAGACGCGCTACCAACTGCGCCATAGCCCCGCGTATCGCATCCGCGATACGGGTGAATGCTACACCCGATACCGGGCACGGCTCAACGCCCCACCCAGCATGCTAGCCCGGTCTGCGCCGAGCCAGCGCAAACCAAACGGGCAGCAGCCGTCGCCTGGCGCAGATCGGTGGGGGACGAGACCCGAGGCCGGATCACTGACCGACGGCGTGCGGCAGATCGTCCGGGACGGGCCGTAGCCAGGAACGCGGGACCTCGGTGGCCAACGGGGTGGCCAGCTCGCTAGACGACACCGGAGCGGACAGGTCGAGGGTACGCACCGAACGCGGCAGCAGCGGACGGGAGACATAGGTGGTCGGGGTCACCGGGATCGGATCCCACAACGAACCGAGGGTCTCGGGCAATTCATCGGTGATCTCGATTGAACGCTCGGTCTCCTCCACATGATCCAAAGCGTGTTCCTGCCCGGCAGAAATCATGACGGTGTGCTCCTCATTGCCGGTGGTCAATTCGGCCCGGCGTTCGGCCAGCATGCGGTTGATGCTGACCACGCTGAGCCGGCTAAGCACCAGCCAGCCGATCAGCATGCCGACCGGCAGCAGCGTCCAGATACGCGGGACGGAACTGACCGACGGCACCGCGATGCCGATCAGCACCAGCACCAGATGCACGATCATGCCATTGCGGCGCCGGCGGGTGGCGAGCCGAGCCGCCACCCGCAGATCGCGGCGCGCGGCCCGCCGGGTCAGCGGCGTCGATACCACTGCCCCGGAATCGACTAGGAATGCACCGTGATAATCATTCCCGCGGCGCACCAGCTTCATCGATTCGGCAAATTGCTCAAGCGAGCCATCGTCGATATTGCCGGGTTGCTCGCGGCGCGACAGAATCCACGGCACGAGATATGCGATCCACACGACCGCGATAATTCCGAAAACCAACCCCGTCAGCACACACCCAAATCTAGGCGCCGAGCGACCGAGGCGCATCCCGGCGCGCCGGGGTCCGCGGCATGTCCGCTGGTTCAAGACCCCGGTCTGACCTCTCGCGGCGTCCCCGGCAGCGGACCCCCAGCCAGTAGGCGATTCAGCAGCCCCTCGGGCGCCTCTTCGCGATTCAGGGCGAAGACCCGGTGATCGCGCCATTCGCCATTGATATGCAGGAATCGCGGGCGCAGGCCCTCCTCACGGAACCCCAGTTTGGCTACGACCCGCAAACTCGGGTCGTTCTCCGGTCGGATACAGATCTCGATCCGGTGCAATCGCAGTACCTGCCAGCAATAGTCACACGCCAACGCCACCGCGGCCGGAGTCAGCCCGCGTCCGGCATGTTGCTGATCTATCCAGTAGCCGATGGCCGCGCTGCGCGCCGAGCCCCACGTTATGCCGCTCACCGTCACCTGGCCGATCAGCCGGGCCCGCCGGTCTGGACGCGGACTTTGCGGCCAATCGGGATCGAACGCCAACCCCCAGGGCAACATGGTCCCCTGTTTGGCCAGCTCTGCGGTGTGCCGCAGCCATTTAGCGAAGGTCTGCGCCTGCCCTTCCCCCTCGGGGGGCAAGGTGGCATCCCATTCATGAGTCCACAGATAGTTGGCTGCTCGCAGGGCATCCCAGGCGCCGTCCTCCCGACGTGTGATGGGACGCAGCACCAGCGCCCCCGCTCGCAGCAGCACCGGCCAGCGATGCTCGCCCGGGAACTCCACACCCGCCGGCAGCGGGCCGCCGCGTCCGGCCATCTCAGTCGGCCAGCAGCCAGCAGCCGATCCGGTCCCCCAACTCGACGTGGGTGGTGCCCTCGTCCAGGATCAGCAGCGCGTCTGCGGTCACCAGATCGGTGAAGCGGGGATGCTCGGGTCTGCCCAGCGGTACCGCCACCTGCTCCCCCTGCTCCTCGCGAATCACTCCGAAGCGCAGTTCCACCTGCCCACCGCTACCCACCAGATCCCCACCGGCCAGGCAGCTGACCACAGGCCGATGAACCACGGGAACACCCATCAGTTTGCGCACCAGCGGCCGCACAAAATACTGGTATCCCACATAGGCTTCCGCCGGGTCGTCGGCGACCAGGGCCAACGGAATACGGTCCTCCCCCACCAGGGCGCACCCGATCCGGCCACCCGGTTGCAGCGCAACGCTGCTGAGATCCAGCAGTCCCATCTGACTCACCACCCGCGGCAAGCGGGCCTCGTCATCCAGCAGTCCCGAGGCCACCACCAGATCGGCACGAATCAACTGATCGCTGATCGCGTCCTGTAGCTCCCGATCGGCCCCTGCACCCAACGGCACCCGCCAGACCTGGGCACCATCGGCCTTCAACGCGGCCGCCAGCAGATGCGATTCCACATCGGCCGGATCCGAACCCTCCTCGGCCACGCTCAGCACCACCACGCGCGGCCGTGGTCTAGCCAGCACCCGGTCGATGCCGGCCATCGCGAGCAGGGCGCTGCGGCGGGCATCCAACCGATCGCCGGACCGCAGCAGGGGGACGCCGGGGCGCACCTCGGACCCGGCCCAGCGCACAAACTCACCCGATCTGACCGGTTGGTCCAAGGTGAGCACATTGCCCGATACCCGGCAGCGGAGGCTCGGCACCACGGCATCGGCCCCCTCGGGCAGTATCTGACCGGCCTGCACGGCGACCGCCGACCCCACCTTGGCCACCCTGTCATCGACCCGAATACGCAGGGTGGTCCGCGTACCGGGCAGCAGTTCCCGCAGATCCTCCGAGCGCACCGCAAAACCGCTCACGGCCACCAGATCGTCCGCGGGGACGTTCGCGTCCGCCAAGATATCCTCGCATATCGCGGTACCCCAGGCGTCCAACAGGTACATGCCGAAGGCCGGCAGCGGCTCGACCAGCGAAAGCAGATAGTCGCGTTGGGCCGGCGCGGCACGGCGGCCCAATCCATCGATCGGGGCGGGCGGGTCGGGAAGCCGGGGGGTCTCGGCTACCGCGATCGGTTCGTCAGCCTCCTGCTTTGATCTGCGTCCGCGACGCTTGAACAGGGCCATGGATCTAACATAGGTGAATGGCCATCGTTGACCCGGGATCCCGAACCGAGCGAGACAAGATCCGCGCTCGCGTCAACGCCGCTCGGGAGGCCCGATCGGTGGCGCTGCGGGCCGCCGACGACCTGGCGCGCAGCAAACGGGTGCTCAAGCTGATCGACGAGTTGGTACCGGCCACCCCGGACGCGGTCGTCGGCTGCTATCTGTCGCGCGAATTCGAACCCGGCACCATCGAATTGATCGCCGCGCTCTCCCAGGCGCACCCGGTGCTGGTACCCAAGCTGACCCGGCAGACCGACAGCTTCGAACGCCGGCACCCCGATTGGGCCTGGTTCACCACCGTGGAAGACCTGCAGCCCGGCCCCTTCGGGATTCCGGATCCGGCCGGGCCGGGACTGGGCGCCGACGCGCTCGGGGTGGCCAAGGTAGTCATCGCCTCGGCGCTGAATGCCGGGCCCGACGGCAGCCGGCTGGGCACCGGCGGGGGCTGGTTCGACCGGGCGCTGCTGCATCTGGCCCCCGGTGTGCCGGTGGTGGCCCTGCTGAACGATGACGAGGTGACCCCGGTTCGTCAGCGTCCGCACGACAAACCGGTCGATTGGCTGGTCACCCCCACCAAGACCATCCGCACCAGATACTGATCGGCCCGTTGGGCGCCTGACCGGTCGATCGAGCCCGGCCGCTGCCGGCCCGTTGGGCACCCGGCCGCGGGCCGCGGCCAGCTATGCCTTACCGGATGGATTGCAGCGGTGCATTTCGGGCAGGCACGCCGGACGGCTATCATTGGCACTCGTGGCATGCGAGTGCCACCGGGATGCGGTCCACTGCCACGTCCCGTGCCAGTGTCGAAAGCGAAACGATGCCCACTTATCAGTACCGCTGCCAGGGCTGCCACCACGAGTTGGAGGCCTTCCAGAAGTTCACCGATGACCCGTTGACCACCTGCACGGAATGCGGTGGCATGCTGCGCAAGGTTTACAATCCGGTCGGCATCGTGTTCAAGGGCTCCGGTTTCTATGCCACCGACTCCCGCAAATCGAGCAGCGCATCGGCGGCCGCCCGGGATTCGAAGGCCACCGGTTCCGGCGGGGAAGCCCCGGCCGCCAAGGATACCGGTACCGCCCAGGATTCACCGGCCGGCACCGGCGCGGCGACGGCCACCACCAGTACCAGCACGACGGCGGCGGCCTGATTCGCCGGCCCGGCAGAACGCGGCCCCGATATTGCGGGGGCGCCGTGCCGAACGGCGCAGAAGCCAGCCCCCTGGTGCAGCGGTGCCGTCGGATCCGGTTCGCCGGCCCGATGCGGCTGTGCACATCGGTTCGCACAATCCAGCCTGTGGATAAGTGACGTTTCCGGCCGCGGCCGCGAACAATACCGGCATGCCATATCCCGCAGTCCTGGCCCGCCTGCGCCGCTTCGCCCGTTGGCATCGCCGCCCATTGGGCATCCTGGCGGCCGCGGTGTGTCTGTTCGCCACCATCTCGGCGCTGACGCCAGACCCGCCCGAGGCCCGAGCCGTCCTGGCGGCCACCCGGGACCTGCCCGCCGGCACCCGGCTGACCGACACCGACCTGCGCCAGGTCGAGGTGCCGCTGGCCAATGTCCCCAATGGCGCCCTTTCCGAACCCGCCGAAGCGCTGGGGCGCACCATCACCGGCGGGTTGACCAGTGGGTCGATCCTGACCACGGCCAGCATCCTCAATCCGCTCGACCCGCAGGCGGGGTCGGACGAACGGCTGGTTCCGTTCCGGGTACCGGACACCGCCACCGTAGGGTTGCTGCAGGTGGGCGACCGGATAACCGTCGTCGGCGCGACGATGGATGGCGGCGCCATCGAGATCGCCCCGAATGTCCGGGTCGCTGCGCTGCCCGCCACGGACTCAGGCGCTCTGGGTGGCGATTCCGGCGCACTGGTCGTGGTCGCGGCCGATGCCGAGACGGCCGCCCGGCTTGCGGCCGCGGCCAGCCAGATGCGGCTAGCCATCGTCCTGGGTTGAAAACCATGTTGGGTGGTTGAAAAGGGCATGGTGGGTGGCGGATTCGATCCTCAATGGGTAGAGTGGCTGCGCTTCCAATAGGACGCGCCGCCTGGTGCGCCGCACCCCAAAAGAATCTACGAGGACAGTATGCAGGGATTCAAAGACTTCATCATGCGCGGCAATCTCATCGAGCTTGCCGTGGCGTTCATCATGGGCGCAGCCTTCAACAAGGTCGTCGAGAGTTTCACCGCCATCGTGTTGAGCGCCATCTCGAAGATCCTGGGTGGCCCGCCGAACTTCGACGATTTCCAGCCCGGCGGCATTCCCTTCGGCCCGTTCCTGACCCAGCTGGTCGGCTTCCTGCTGGTCGCCCTCGTGGTCTACTTCGGTCTGGTGAAACCGATGAATGCGGTACGGGACCGGATGAAGAAGGAAGAGAAGGCCGCCCCCGAGGTCACCGAGACCGATCTGCTCGCCGAGATCCGCGATCTGCTCGCCAGTAAGCAATCCTGAACCACCCGATGTGGGACGCGGCGGCAGGCCGCGTCCCACATCGCAGTCCGGCAGCCGTCGCCCCGTGGGCAGAAACCGATCATCGGCAGAACCCGATCGTCCGGCGCCGGCCGCAGGAATCAAGCGATCCAGACGCGACCGACCGGGCCACGGACACCGGCGAGACGCAAAGCACCCGCCCACCTGCCCCGGCGTTGCCGGCCGGTGGCCGCCGGACAGCCATCAATAGCCATCAGGGACAGCCATCAATAGCCATCAGTATGGGTGGAAATGCATCCCGGCGCTGGTTTGGATCGTCAGGACCGTGCCGATGGACGGCAGGCGCATCACCCCGTAGAACTCCACCTGCTCTGGGCTGAGACCGTTCTCGGCCAGACCGGCAGCCAGCGACTCGGCGATGACAGGCCCGGACAATTCCGCGATCTCGTACTCGGATTGCGACTCCGTGCGCTGCCCGCCGGCCGGGACGGCCCGCGGGCCCACACCATCGCAGGTATACCAGCGCAGCGGTTTGCCCGCCTCGGGCTTGGCGGCTCGATGATAGGCGACCTGGCATTGCGTTCCATCCGGCAACGTCCAGTTGCCCGCCTGGACGACACCGACCGACGTAGCACCGGAAGCCTGCCCCGATATGGCGATCTCGTAGACGAACTCACCCGGCACGGCCGCGTGAATCTCGGCAATCAACGCGCTGAGACCGTCCTTCCTGGTCAGATCGAGCCCAGGGCCTTCCTGGGTCAGACCATCGATGCTGGTGCTCACCACCCGGCGTCCGTCGCCGACCCCACACAACGATTCGGCGATCATCGAGCCCGACGGCGAGACGAAGGCGCGCACCTGCGGATGGTCATTGCAGCGCGAGACCAGGCTGGCCAGTTGGTTGTGCAGCGCCTCGCCCGGCAACCTGTCCGGCAGTAGCCCGCCTCTGGGTTGGCCGGCACCGGCCTGATCGGCAAGATCCGCCCCAGGCGCCCCCACCCATCTCGCCTCTCCCGGCAACAGCAACAGCACCGCGGTGTCATCGCTGTCCGGGCCGATGGTCACCGCGGCGATACGCGTGGCTCCATTGGCGCTAGCGAGTTCCGCCACCTGGCCCACCAGCGGATCCGGATCGGCGGTCAGCCGACACCCGGCCGCCAACACCACCAATCCGGCTGCCATGGCCGCAGCCCGAAGCCGCACCGACCGCAATCCGCCCACCTCCCGGTTCATCCGCCGATCCCATCACCCTAGCGACCCGGCGGATCCACCGTTTCACCGCATCCGGCTCCTGACCCGCCATCGACCGGCAAACCGCGCACCAACCCCGTCGGCATGCGGTGCCCGGTCCAAGATCGCCTGCCGGACGATCCGGTCATGTGGGCACCCCGCCATGGTCACGAGACGACATCCGGCGCCGGCCTGCGGCTGCCCGATCCCGCGGCATCCGGGCGACCGGGTCACCGCGCCCACCCCGACCGCGGCGGGCGCAGCCCACACCGCCAGCGGTGACCGGACCAGACACATCCGGCGTCCGGCTCCGGGATCGGCCGTTCAGCCAACAGACCCATGATGGGGCGGCCGTTCGGCCTGCAACGCCCGATCCCGGGCGTCCGGCTCGACGTGTCGATCGCGCAGCCGGACGACCGGGCCCAGCCCCAACTCCGCCTCCACCGCCTGTACGGCGCTGTGCAACTGGGCCGCCCCGATATCGCCTCGTTCGGCAGCCGTGAGCGGAAACGGCCAGGGCTGGCCGGCGCCCAGCCGAGCAGCGCGGATCGCCCCCAGCCGATCACCAGACCAGCCTGCGGCGCAAAGCGCCGACGCGATCTGCGGCACCGCAGCGACCGGCGGCAACGGCACCGGCCGGCCGGTAAGCGCCCGACCCACGAGTCCGGCCAGTCCCGGACCGGCATTGGCGGTGCGGTGCCGCAGGGGATCGCCTAGGGTCGATGGCGATTCGCGGATCGCCGCCTCGGCGGTCCGGTACCGGCCGGCATCATCCGCGTGGCACGGCTCGGATGCGATATCACCCACTGCCCAGCACCGCCCCGTCCGCGACGACCTCAGCCTGCTCGGCGACCAGGTCGGCATCCCCAACGATGCGTACCCCGGCGCCGAAGGCGATATCGCCACGCACCCGCAGGGTCCGCGCCCCGATCAGGCTGAGAGGCTGGGGGATTCGCCGGTCGAAGTCTGCGATCTGGCCGTAGTATTCCCCGTCGAGATCCACTACAGGCAGCCGGTCGACGGTGGCCCGCAATCGTCCGGTGGCGGCATCGACCCGATAGCAATCCGAACGCAACAGCAGCAGCTCATTGGTCTTCTTGACCGGGACGAACCGGTCGCGCCCCACCTCGATCACCGCCACCCGGTCGAAAACCTCGATGGCGGCTCCCATCGCGGTCTCCAGTTGCACCACCTCCGGGCTATCGGCATCGCGCGGATCCACGGTTTTGAGGTTGCGGATGAGCGGCAGGCCCAGCACACCGGCCCGTTCGGTCAGCGCAGCATGCACCTTACCGAGATCCAGCCACAGGCTGTTGGTATTGAACCAGGGATGCCGCTGCTCGTCAGCGAAGTGCCTGCGATCCGCCTCGGCGGTCTGGGCGGATTCCCGCAGCACGATACGGCCATCTGCCCGGCGCACCGCCAGATGGCCCCCCTTGCGGTCGTTCACCGTCCGCCGGCAGACCTCCATGGCGAAGGCGGCCCCCGTGCCGGCGAACCACCCGGCCAGCTGTGGATCGGGAGTGGCGCCCAGGTTGTCGGCGTTGCTCACCAGGGCGTAACGGAAGCCGGCCTCGATCAGTTCCTCCAGCACCCCCGAATCGAGCAGGGACGGGTAGATATCGCCGTGCCCCGGCGGGCACCACTCCAGATCCGGGTCGGCCGGCCAGGCCACCGGGGTCAGGGTGCCGGCCAGCAGTTTCGGCTCCCGGCTCTGGACGAAATCGATCGGCAGCGAGCCGACCGCAAGCTCGGGATAGCGAGCCAGCGCGGCCAGCGATTGAGCGCGCGTGGCAAAACTGTGCATCAGCACCAGCGGCAATCGCACCCCGTGCTCCCGCCGGGCAGCCAGCACCTGGCGTACCAGCAGATCCAGGAAGCTGTATCCGTCCCGCACCGGCAGCAGGGTCTTCGGGCCGGCCAGGCCCATCGAGGTACCCAGACCGCCGTTGAGTTTGATCACCACGGTGGCGCCCAATGCCGCCCGGGCAGTCCGCGGATCCACCCGGATCTGGTCGAGATGGGCGATATCGGTCAGCGGCTCGATCGTCTCCTCGGCCAACAGACCGGTCCGGCCGGCCGCCAACTGCCGATAGCCGGCGCCGAACACCTCAATCGCCGCGGCACCCACGCCGGCCGCCCGCAGCTTTTCCAGCGCCACCGCGAGTCCCTGATCGCTCATGGTCTGCACTCTAGGGGGTGAGTCACCGGCCCGCTAGCCGAACCTGCCCGGCCATCGAACCGTGGCCGGTCCGCCGGCCACGCTCGCGAAACGACCGGCGGCACCCCGCCCAGCGATCCCTCTAGCACCGGGCGATACCCGCGGCAGAGTGGACTCGAACCGCCTAGTCGACGCGGCGGCCCCAGCAGGAATCGAACCTGCGACACAAGGTTTAGGAAACCTCTGCTCTATCCCCTGAGCTATGGGGCCCGATAACCTAGCGTAGCCCTCGGATACGCCAATGGCCGAATCGGCGTGGCCCGGCCGCGGCCCGCGACGATGCAGGCCACCCCAGTTGCATGGCCGGTCATTCCCGGCAGTCGCTCCGCCCGGCGCCGAACCGCCCCGGAATCCTCCGGCGCCCGGCGATTAGCCGGCCAATTCCTTGGCTGCCAAACCCGATTTGTGCCCAGAATTCGAGCTTGCACTAGGAACCGGGTGAATCCGGCTTCCGGGAGCCAATCGCGTCGGGCACGGCTTGGGATGACAGCCGATCGGCCATCGCGTTCATCGACCGGGCAGCCACGAGCCAGGACGGTCTCGCTTAGGCGAATGCCCCAAACCGGTGAACCGACGGCTAGAGTTGGCATCCGGACCGGGCTCAGCTATGCTTTTAATTGAAAGCGGTTGCTGCACGATGATTTGTCTCCTGGGGGTGGGTAGACGGCTTCGGCCCCTCGAGCGGCAGCCGCTTTCCCCATCCCCAAAACCCGGCTATTTCACCGCCACGATCCGCCGTATCGGCACCGGCAACCGGACCGGCGCACCATCGACGGGAGACATCAGGTATTCGATCGCCGCCGGCAGCCGCTCAGCGGCCGATGCGCCCGGGAACAACGCCTCAAGCAACCGCCGGGCATCGTCCCGCTCGGTCACCTCGAAGGTGTACCGCTCCCGACGATCCTCCGCGCGGGTCAGCCCGGCGGCGTTAAGCAGCGGCCCCACCGTAATCTCCAGCGACCCGGTCAGCCGCGGTGGGGTGCGCAGCATGCCGGACAGGCGTCCCAGCATTCGCAAGTCGGTCGGCCCAAGCGGACGAAACGTCGGGGCTATCGCGGCAAACACCCCACCCGGCCGCAACGCCCGAGCGATTTCGGCCAACGCATCGGGCAGCGGACTGAACTCGATCAGCCCCATAGCGGTGGTTACCGCGTCCAATGAACCGGTGGCGAAGGGCAGCCTGGCCACGCTGGCCTGCACCCAAGGGCCAGCCGAGCTCCGCTGAGCCTGCTGCAACTCGGTGCGCGAGGTATCCACTCCGATCACGGTGCGCCCGGCCGCGGCCAGTTCACGACACATCCGACCCGGCCCACAGGCCAGATCGCAAACCAAGCTGGCTCGGTTTGAAACCGCCCGAGCCAGCCATTGGTAGGGAGTCTGGCGCCCCGAATACGATCTGCTCAGCACCTCTTCGTTGACCGAAGCCCGATCCGGAGTGTATTCGGCCAGCAACCGGGCCACACCGGCCACCGCCGGTTGCTGGCCGGCCGGCTCTGCTGCCGGCGCCGGCTCCGCACTGTGTACCATGGTCAAACCCTACCCGCCCTATCCGCCGGCTTAGGCACCGGCCGCATCCGGCCAGCCCCGCCGCACCGGTCCGGCAGCCGTCAGCCGCACGGCGGCGGGTTACGCCGACCGGTCGGTGACCCATAGTCCAGCGGCCACCGCCCGGTCGATGCGCACCACCCCGTCCGGCCCGCGCACCTCGATGCCGCTGCCCAGCGACAGGGCATCGAATTTGCTGCCCGGCCGCAGGCCAACCGCTACCAGCCCGGCCAGGGCCGGCTCATCGGCCTGCACACCCTCGCTCATCCTGGCCATCTCGTAGCCGGCCACGTCCGCGCCAAGCACATCGGTCAGCTTGCGGACCCCGACCCGGAACAGGTCCGGGTCGAACTCCCCGTCTTCGGGCGGGATCGGGCAGCCGTAGGGGGAAAGTATGGGATCCTCCAGCAACTGAGCCAGCCGGTCCTCCACCAGATCGCTCAGCACATGCTCCAGCTTGCAGGCCTCCTCATGCGCCTCTGCCAATTCGAGGCCGAGCACATCGCACAGCAGCCGCTCGGCGAGCCGGTGCTTACGCAACACGCTCCGGGCACGCTGCCAGCCGGTTCGGCTCAGTTCCAGTTTCCGATCGCCTCGTACCCGCACCAAGCCGTCACGCTCCAGCCGGCCGACGGTTTGGCTGACCGTGGGCCCGGACTGGTGCAATCGTTCAACGATTCGAGCACGCAGCGGCTCGGTGCCCTCCTCGCGCAGTTCGATGATGGTACGCAGATACATCTCTGTCGTATCGATCAAGTCATTCATCCGACGTCCCTTCTCCGCTGCGAGCCCATCGGCAGCCCCGCGCATAGCATGCTGGGATGAGCTCCGATTTCGAGGTGGCCCACCGCACCAGCGTAAGCCCTGAACGGCTGCCAGGGTGGCTAATACGTTTCGCCGAGCGGCACGGCGACTTCGCCTCGCGAGTCGTCCCGGATGCCCTGTGGCTGACCGCCCAGGACGGGGCGCGAGCCCGGCTCGTCAATCGATGGGAGCCCTGCACAGCCGGCACGGCCGACGATTTCGTGGTTCACGTCGGCCGGCCTCGGCTGTTCGGGCTGTTGCTGGTCCGCAAGGGGGCGGATGCTGTCGGGGTGGCGGCCGGCGGCGAGCTGATCGCCCACCGGGTATCCACCCATCATGTGCAGGGCCGGACCGGTGCGGGCGGTTGGTCGCAGCAGCGCTACGCTCGCCGGCGAGCGAACCAAACGGCCCGGGCCTATCGATCGGCGGCGGACGATGCCTGGGAGGTGCTCGTCCCGCACCTGGCCGGATTGGTCGCATTGGTGACCGGAGGCGACCGGGCCGGTGTGCTGGCGGTGCTCGCCGACCCGCGGCTTGCCAAGATTGCAGGTCTGGCGCAGCGCCATCCGATCCTGCCGGTGCCCGAGGCCCGGCTGACAGTGCTGGTCGCCGCCGCCCAGACGGCCAGGAAGGTTCCGATCGAACTGAACGCCGGGGCCATCGTCCGGCACCAGGCGGCCGGCTGAACCGTCCATCCCGGACGCCGGCCATCGGCTACCGTGGCGGCACCGGCCACCGCACGGCCAGGGCCGCTCGGCTCAGTGCTCTGCCCGCCGCGTCCGCCTACCGCGTTCGCGGCCCGCGATCACTCCAGCGCCTGCGGACAAGACGGCGGCCACTCCGATCGCGATCAACGTTTTGCCTCGGCTGATGCCGGTGGTCTTGCCGGGTGGGGGTGGGACGGGACTGGGTGTGGGTGTGCCAGTCCCGGTTGGGGTCGGCTCGGGTGTCGAGACGGTGGGTGTGGGTGGCTCGCCGGGAGGTGCCGAAGGGCCCGCCGGCAGATCTGCGAATTGGGTGGGTATGTCGGCGCCGATGAGTTTGTCGTCGCTCATGCTGCCCAGTTGCAGTCCCAACCCGTCCAGGGATTGGGTGACCGATTCGCCCCGGGCCTGCCTAGGCGCCTCGACCGCGGCAGTCACCACGTAGTTTTCCATGTCGAACACGTACAGGCCGGTGTAGCTGCGCAATACCGCGGTGGTGGGCCCCACAAAGGTGGCATCGGTGATGTTGGCCGGCGTCTCGGCCATCGGTTCCAGATAGATATCGCCATAGCCGCCCGCCGGCGCCTGACCCAGGTAAAGCCTGCCGGGATTGCCGAAGGTGATCACCCAGAAGTTACCGCGCGGGGAAACCATGAACGCCTTGGCATCGTGCGGGCCGTCGGGATAGTGCAGGGTCCACGACGATACCGGCGAAACCACCCCCACTTGGGGGTTGTCCACCCGCAGGATCTGCACCGCCGGCCGGGACCGTTGAACGTCCCCGGTATCGGCCAGGTAGACCAGCCCGTTGTAGACCTGAACCGATTCCACGGTGGAAATGGCGGCATCGAAACCCACCGAGCCGACCGGGGCGCCGGCCATGTCTATTGCCGAAACCCTTGAATCCTGGGGTACGGCGCCGATCAGCCAGTAGACGCCACGACCGGTATCGGCGGCGATGCCCGCGCAATCACGCAGCGCCGGATCGCCGATGGTGGTGGTGCCGCCCGGGGCGGCGGCCGCCGGCGGCATCATGCCCATGACCGACACGAACGCGACGGCAGCGGCCAGCCAGCCACATCGCCTCACCTCGCACCTCCCGCCGGGCACCGCTCCTGAAGGGCAGTCTAGAGTGCTAGCGTGGAACTTGTCGCGGCGGTTGCCGGCCCGGTACCGGCTGATCGGCCAGCTGTAGCTTGTCGTCGCGGCTCCCAAGGCGAGACTTGAGCAGTAGCGTTGGTGTATGGCACAGATGATGCTGTTCGCCCTGGGCATCACCGAGTTGCGGGATATCTTCGGCGCCGCCCCGGAGTTGGCCGACCGCCTCCGGGCGGCCGCCTGTGCGCGCCTGCCACCCCTCACCCGCAAACAGCCCGGGCGAGGTTCCCTGCTCGGACGCATCGGGCCGATCCTCAAACGACCGATCGAACCCACCGCTCCGATCCCTGACCGGCCGGCGGAGTTCGATGTGGAGAATCTGCTGGCGGCCCGGACGGTGGCCCCCGGCCGGCTGGCCTATGCCTGGCAGATCACGCTCGGGTGGCTGGCCGACCTGAGCTGGGGCCAGATCGAACTCGAACTGGACGAGCGCGGCCTGACCCAGGTCGAGTTCGATCTGGCCAGGGCGGGATTGCCCGCCCGTCTGGGGTTGGAGAGACTGCTCCAGGGCAATCCGCAGGTGCCCCTGCAAACGCCCCCAGGCCAGCGTTTCGGCTACGCTAAACATGCCCATGTCGAACAGACCCGCAGCGCACTGGCCGAGATCGAAGCCGAAGTGCCCGAGCAATCCCGGCCACTGGTCGCCAGGCTTCTGGAATTCCTCGGCCGCTTCGCGGCGTGGGCCGAACTTGCCGAGCAGGCGGGACGGCCCGCTCCCGATCTGATCGTGGTGTGGCCCCAGGCCCGCGGCTGAACCCGCGAGCCAGGCCGGCCCACCCGTGGGCGTCCCAACCTAATGGCAGCCGGCCCTAATGGCAGCCGGCCGATGCCGCGGCCGCTGGCTCGCCAACGGCATGGCGGCTAGCCGCGCCGGCCGGGAAGCCGGTGGCACCCGGCAACGGTCGCGGCGGGGCAGCCGGCCTCAAGGCACGGTTCAGCCGAGCCAGCTAGAGATCAGGCCCTGCATGAAGTAGACGACGAACAAGACCGCGACCACCCACATCAGCACATGCACCTCGCGCGGCTTGCCCTTGAAGACCTTTAGCGCCACGAAGGAGATAAAACCGGCACCGATACCAACGGTGATCGAATAGGAGAACGGCATCAGCACAATGGTCAGGAAGGCCGGCATCGCCAACTCCAGGTCGGACCAGTCGATCCGGGTGATCTGGGCCATCATCAAGAAACCCACCAGGATCAGCACGGGAGCCACCGCCTCCGACGGCACCATGTTCACCAGTGGACTGATGAACAGCGCGATGATGAAGGCCCCGCCGGTCACCACCGAGGCCAGGCCGCTGCGGGCCCCCTCGGCGACCCCCGCGGTGGATTCCACATAGCTGGTATTGCTGGAGACCGAGCCCAGACCGCCAGCCAACGCGGCGATCGAATCGACCAACAGGATTTCGCGCAGGTGCGGCGGCTCGCCCCTGGCATTCAGCAACTGGCCCTCGGAACCGACCGCGACCACGGTGCCCATCGTGTCGAAGAAGTCGGCCAGCATCAGACTGAACACCAGCATCACCGCGGTCAATGCAGCACCGATACTGAAACTGCCATCCGGTGCAAAACCGCCCAGCGGATCCACCTTGCCCAGCAGGGTCAGGTCGGGAGTGACGAAGGCCGCCCAGCCCGGCCAGCTCGGCACGTTCAGCGCCCAGCCGGATGGGTTGGCACCCTGATCCTGGGGACCGATTCTGAAGATGGCCTCCAGGATCACCGCCAGCATGGTGCCGATGCCGATCGCCCACAGCATGGCGCCCCGGACGCGCCGCAGATGGAGCAGCAGCACCAGGAACAGGGTGAGCACGAACACCGCGATCGGCCAGCCGACCAGGGAGCCGTGGATACCCAATTGCACCAGGGGGCTGCCAGGGCGGACGATACCGGCGTCGGCGAGCCCCACCAGGGTGATGAACAGGCCGATACCGACGCTGATCGACACCCGCAGGTTCTGCGGCACCGCACGGAAGACGGCCTCCCGGAAACCGGTCAGCACCAGTATCGAGATGGCCAGGCCTTCCATGACCACCAACCCCATGGCCTGCGGCCAGGTCATCTGCGGTGCGATCACATAAGCGAGCATCGCGTTCAGTCCCAGGCCGGTGGCCAGGCCGATCGGGAACCGGCCAACCACCCCCATCAGGATCGTCATCAGCCCGGCGATCAGGGCGGTGGCGGCCGCGACCATGCCGATCGACTGCCCGACGGCTGCCTGGTCGACCACGCCGGCCGCGGCATCGGTGAACTTGGGGGATCCCGAGATCAGATTGCCGTTCCTGTCGACGGCGGTGCCAATGATCAGCGGGTTGAGGGCCAGGATGTAGGCCATCGTGAAGAAGGTCACCAGACCGCCACGGATCTCCCGGGCGAGCGTGGAACCCCGCGCAGCGATCTCGAACCAGCCGTCAATAGTCGAACTGTTTTCCGCCTCGCGGACGCGCGGCGCTCCCTTGGGAGATTTCGTCACCATGGGCGACATGGTAGGGGATCGATCATGGTGACCCTGACCGGATCCACCGCCGAGGGGCGTGCCGGACGCTCAGGGACGCGGCGCCGGGCGTGGTCACGGCCGATGGCGGTGCGCCGCCGGGTGCGTGCAGGCGGTCCGCCCGGCCTCAAGCCACCCCGCATGGCACTCTTCTAGGATTGGGGGCATGCCCGACTCGAAGCCGTCCGCCCGACCGGCCCCCCTGGAGGCCCTGCACCGTGATGCGGTGGCCGAGTTCAGCATCGGTACGATCGGGTTCGCGGTGGCCTGCGTGGTGCTGCTGGTGGGACGCCACAGGTTTGCTGTGCCGGACTGGTGGTTGCAGGTCTGCGCGACCGGGCTGGTCATCGGCTGCGTGGCCACGGGCTACTGCCGATGGCGTCGCGACAAGCGGGCCCGCGATGCCGCTCGGGGAATCCCGGCCCCGACCGCCTGAGACCGGCCGCCGTTGCTACACGGCCCGCGAGACCGGCCGGCCCCGGCCAAAACCATCCGGTCGCCGGTCGCCCGGGCCGAGGCTCAGTCGAACAGCGACTTGTCGTAGGTTATGGTGTCCAGCACCGGCTCGGGTAGCCGGACGCCACGTTCGTCGGCCACCACATCGGAGTGCCCACCACAGCCATGGTCGACCGCCACCACCCGGCCATCGGCCGGAGAGTACTCGTTCGCGCAGACCCCGAATAGACGGCCCAATGCCCCACCGAGCCGGACGAAATAGGCGCAGCCGGCGCAGTGCCCCGGAGCCTGCCGCGCCGTCGGGGTATCAGGCCCACCGGAGCCGGACAGCCAGCGCTCGGCTGCCCTGCGACGGCCGTCGGGAGACAGCACCCGCTGCCGCCCCAAACCCAACTCGGTGACGATCGCCCTGGTCAATGCCCATTCGGCGGGATCGGCGTCCGGGGCGAGCTCTCCGCCGGTGTAACCGGGTTCGAGCCGTGGGTCGTTATCCGGGGTGGGTAGCAGCGTCCCCGGGGCCAGGTCGCCGGGTCGCAGCCGATCGACCCACGGCACCCAGGCGGGCGCCAGTAACGATTCCGCCCCGGGCAGCAACACGACCTCGTTGACCGTGGCATAGCGTGCCCGCGAGGCGCGTGCCATGGTGACGGCCCAATACCAGCCCTGATAGCCGGGATGCGGGCAGGAGAAATAGTGGGTGGCCAGCCGGACGCCCTCCTCGGGGCGGGTGCCCAGATACTCGCCGACCCCGAAATCCTCGGCGACCTCGACCGCAGCGGCCCGAGCGGACTCGACCGCGTCGGCGATCAACTGATCGACCTCGTTCACAGTTCCAGCTCATCCGCCACGGCCCGCAGCATGCCGGCGAGTTTGGTGGCCTGCGCCGGGCTTGGATAGCGCCCATGCCGGTACCCATTGCCCACCTGATCGAAAACCTTGATCAGATCCTCGAACATGACCGCGAGTTGCGCGGGCTTCTTGCGGGACGCCTTCGACAGCGACGGCGGCGGTTCGACCAACTGCACCGAGAGCGCCTGCTCGCCTTTGCGTCCCTCGACCACGCCGAACTCGACCCGTTGACCGGGTTTGAGGCTGGTCACGCCCTTGGGCAACGCATCCGAGCGCACGAACACGTCGCCACCGCCATCTTTGGCGATGAAGCCAAAGCCCTTCTCCGCGTCGAAGAACCGCACCTTGCCGCTGGGCACCACTACCTCACTCGTCTACAGGGCGCACGCCTCCGCGTGCACGCCACAACATTATCGGTCCCTACCCCAACCGCACCATGCCAGCCCCGGATTCCGCATCGCCCAGACGGGCTCGCCGGCTCCGTGCCAGGGACACCCAGCCGGGTTCACGCAGTGGATCTCTCCTGGCGGCCTGCCTCCTGCCGGGTGCGCCTAGACTGGGCAGTATGACTCAGCCCGTTGCGGTTCCGATCCTGGGACAGGATGAGCCTGCGGGCCAACCCTTCGGGTTCGCCAGTCCGCAGGTCTTCCCGCTATCGGCGGCCGAGCCGCGCACCCAGCCGACCCCCAGCGGCGGACCGGCCCCCGACGATTTCGCACCGCCCCAGACGGCTACGGTGCCGCTGGAGTCGATCGGCCCCACGCCCGAGCCCCCACGAAATCCAACGGAACCCTATCTGGGGGACGCCCCACCCCCCACGAATACCACCTGGCGTCCCGATCAGCCATTCACCACCCTGAACGCGATGCCGGCCGCACCGCAGCCCAGCGTCGACCCGGCCGTCCTGCCGCCGCCCAGCGGCCCCCCGGTCCGATTGGCTGCGCCGCCGGCACCCATTCCGGCAGTGAATCCCTATCCGGGCCATGTCTACCCGGTCAATCCCTATGCGACCGGCCCATACTCCTATCCGGGTAATATCGGCCCCCACCAGATCGGCCACCCCCAGCGCAACACCTTCGTCCGCGTCTTGAACCGGGCCAATGGATTTGTGGTCGGTGCGCTGGCCTGCGGTCTGCTGTTCGGCACCATCAGCCTGGCGGTACTGCCGATCGCCTTGATCGTCTCGCTCGTCACGAAATCGGCCGGCCGGGGGGCGCTGGCCGGTTTCACCGCCCTGTGGTCCGGCATCGTTGCGATCTGGTGGAGCGGCTATATCGGCCTGTACCAGTTGCAATCGATCAGCCAGTTGCTGGCGTTGCTGAGCCTGGGCAGTGTGCTCCTGGCCGCGTGGATGGCGGTCCGGCCGCGGTACTGATCATGGATCCGGGGCCGGTGTTTCCGACAAATCTGGCGACGTTCGGGGTGACCCGGCTTGCCAGGCTGTTGCGCTCGCGACCGGATCTGGCCGATCCCGTTCCGCGCAACCTCACCGAGCTGGTGCAGCGCGCCAGCCGGCCCGCATCGGTGCTGGCCGCATTGCGCCGGCTGGACGACCGCGCGCTTCGGGTGGTGATCGGCCTGGCCGCCGGCGCCGATCCGGAGTTTCTGGATCTGGCCGCCGGCAACCGGCTGACGGCGGTGCTCGGCCAGTTGGCCGAGCTGGGCCTGGTGGGCGGTACGCCACCCCGATTGGGCGCTGCGGTGGTGACGGCGCTGGGGCCCAATCCCGGCGGCCTGGCGAGGCCAAGCCGCCATCCGATACCCGCCGACGAGCTCGCCGGACTACTGGCCGAGCTGCCGGCGGCGGAATGCCGGGTGCTGGCCAGGCTGGTCTGGGGGCCGGCTACCGGCCGGTTGCGAAACGCGGAGCGCGTCATCGGCACCGGCACCGCCCGCGGGCCCGTGGAACGGTTGCTGGTCCGCGGCCTGTTGCGCCCGGTGGCCGCCGACACCGTCGAATTGCCCCGCGAAGTTGCCCTGCTATTGCGCACCGACCGCCGGTTCTGGGCCCGCCCGGCGTTGCCGGGCGGGGTACCCGGGGCGGAGACCGAGCCGGTACGTCCCCTCGATGTGCCGGAATCCCGGCGGGTGGCCAGGACGCTATTGACCACCGGCAGCGGGCCGGGCCTGCTGGCCCAGGCCCACAGCCAGGACCGCTGGGTAGCACTGGAGTATGCCGCCGAGGATGGCCTGACCCATCGGGTGGTCGTCCGGGTGCTGACCATCGGCCAAGGAATGGCCTGGCTGGTGCGTCGCCACGGCCGGCGACTCAATGTCCCGTTGAATCGGGTGGTCGGCGTCCGCTTGGGGAAGCGAGTCGTCATCAGCGACCTGGGCAGCGAAACCGCCGCCGGCCGGGTGGCCCAGCCGGACCGGGTCGGTGCCGATAGCCCACCAGACGAGGGCGACGGGACGGCATCGCAGACCCGGACCGAACCCGATCCCCGGCGGTAGCCGCTCCGGAGGTCACCTGTCTGGGGTTCACCGTCAACGAACGGGACGCCGATCCCGTGCGCGCCCGGCCCGGTGACCGGCCGGGCGGCAGGTCACCTTTCATCCGGATAGCGGTGGGCCCGCCCATCGTCGGGCAGGACGACGGCTCCGGTCAGCTTCGCAGGAGCATCGAAGGTCCAGTCCCCCAGCACCTTCAGGCTGGTCACCGCGCGAAGCGAAGGCAGCACCACGATGCGGTCGTCGAAATCGGACAGCAGCCTGTAGTAGCGGGGATCGAGCTCGACGCGGGGAATCGGGTGGACGACCGACCGCAACCGGCCGTCATCCCCGAGTTCGAACACGTCCGAACGCACCAGCAGCAGCTCATTGGTGGTCTTCACCGGCAGGAAACGGTCTCTGGGCACCACGATGGCCCGTGAATCGTCGAACACCTCGATCGCGGCCCCCATCGCGGATTCGAGCTGGATGACCTGCGGCGAGGCCGGATCGGTCGGATCGACGGTCTTGATGTTGCGGATCAGTGGGAGCCGCAGGTTGCCGGCCCGCTCGGCCAATAGCCTGCGCAGCCGGCGCAGATCGAGCCACAGGTTGTTGGCGTGGAAATAGGGATGCACTCGCTCGTCGGTGAAACACTTCAGATCCGCCGGAGAGGTTTGGGCGGTGTCCCGCAACACCAACCGGCCGTCGGAGCCGCGCACCGCCAGATGACCGCCCTTGCGATCATTCGGGGTGCGCGGGCAGATCTCGGCCGCATAGGCCGCCCCCGAATCGGCAAACCAGCCGGCCAGCTTCGCATCGGGGGCCGCCCCCAGGTTGTCGCCATTGGCCACGCTGGCGTACCGGAAACCCCTTGCCAGCAGGGTATCCAGCAGACCCGATACCCACAACGCCGGGTAGATGTCGCCATGCCCGGGCGGGCACCATTCGAGTTCGGGATCGGCCGGCCAGTCCACCGGGCGCAGACCGGCGGCCAGCAGCTTGGGTTCTCGATGCTGCAGGAAGTCGAGAGGCAGCCCAGCGACCGGAAGGTCACCATGGCGAGCCAGCGCGGCCAGGGTGTCTTGCCTGGTGCGGAAGCTGTTCATGAACAGCAGCGGCAACCGGACGCCATGGGTGTGCCGGGCATGCCGCACCTGCTGGACGATGAGATCGAGGAAACTCCTGCCGTCACGTACCGGCAGCAGCGTTTTGGCGGCGTCCAGGCCCATCGAGGTGCCCAGGCCACCGTTCAGCTTGATGATCACCGTCTGGGCGAGGGCGGCGCGGGCCCGGTCGTCAGGCACCGCGACGTCGGCCAGCTTGGGTGGGTCGAGCAGGGGCCGGATCGAATCCTCCGCGATGATGCCGGTGACTCCCCGCCGGCACTGCCGGTACTGGTCGGCGAACACCGCGACGGCCGGCTCGGCCACGCCGGCCCGGCGCATCCGGGCGATACAGCGATCCAGGGCATCCTCCGGGCCGGTTTCCGGCCTGGTCACGACCGCGCTCCGCCGCGCCTCGAATCCGGCGTACCGGCCGCGGCGCCGTCTCGGGCGGCCGCCCGGGCCACCGGTGTCGCCGGGGCGGGTAGCACGGTCGCGCCGGGCACCGCCCGGACCGTGCAGATGCCCGGCTCGGCAAAACCGGCGCCCCGGTAGGCGCGCCGAACGGCCCGACCCACCTGCGCGATCGCCTCCTGCTCGGTCAACGCGATCACCGAACCGCCGAATCCGCCGCCGGTCATGCGGGCACCCAGCGCCCCGGCCCGCACCGCGGCGGTCACCGCGGTGTCCAGCTCGGGAGTCGAGATCTCGAAGTCATCGCGCATCGAGGCGTGCGAGGCGAGCAGCAGATCGCCGATGCCCCGGGGAGCCCCGGCACGCAGCATGGCCGCCGTAGCCAGCACCCGCTGGTTCTCGGTCACCACATGACGGACCCGCCGGAAGGCGACCTCGTCCAGCGCATCTGCCGCGGCGGGCAGATCCGGCACCGCCAGATCGCGCAGCGCCCGGACGCCGATCGCCGCCGCAGCATGCTCGCAGGCCGCCCGCCGGTTGCGATAGCCGCCATCGGCGTGGGCGTGGGCCACGCGGCTGTCGATCACCACCACCCCGAGGCCGGCCGCCGGCAACCCCAACGGCACCAATTCGATGGCCAGGCTGCGGCAGTCCAGCAGCACCGCGCAGTCCGGGCCGCCCGACAGGGCGGCGGTCTGATCCATGATGCCGGTCGGCGCACCGACCACCACGTTCTCGGCCCGCTGGCCCACCCGGGCCAGGCTGCGGCGGTCCAGGCCGAGTCCCCACAGTTCGTTGAGCGCGACACCGATGGCGGTCTCGATGGCCGCCGAACTCGACAGCCCGGCCCCAACCGGCACATCGGAGGCGAAGGCCACCTCGAATCCGGGCAGCGCCGTCAGGTCGGCGCCTGCCTCACCTAGCGCCCAGACGATCCCCAGCGGGTAGCCGGCCCAGCCCGACCCGGTGCCGGTGGCCTGGCCGAGCCGGTCGAGCTGGCTGTGCACCACTCCGGGAGCGAACTCGGTGACCAACCCGATCTGCCGGCCGGGACGCAGCCGTGCCGCGGCGCAGGCGACGCGATCGATGGCGAAGGGCAGCGCGAAACCTTCGTTGTAGTCGGTGTGCTCGCCGATCAGATTCACCCGCCCCGGGCCTCGTCCGAGAAGCTGGGGTTGCCCCCCGAACGTCGCAGCAAACAGGGCTGCCGCCCGCCGGGCGGGGTCTTGCGGCTGCCGCTCGCCGGGCATCAGCCGTTTCCCCGGGTGGCTGCCGATGCGGGGTCGCCAGCCGCCCCCAGCCGGGCCGGCGGCGGTACCCGATCGCAGCCGCGGTGGCCAAGCCGGACCGGGACGGTGGATTCCTCCATGTCCCCCAAATCGACGGGTCCGGGCTGACCTGCGGCATCGAGCAGGCCGGCCAGTTGGGCCGGCCATACCGTGATGCCACCCAACTCGTCCAGCCTGAACCATCGCGATCCGGCGATGGTGGCCCGCTCCTCGGCGGTGAATCCGGTGGTGTCCGGCTCGAAGACCGCCGGCAGGTCGAGCGCAAAGAATTCCTCGGCCTGCACCAGCACCTGGTCGCTATAGCCGTGCCGCACCACCCGGCGGGCCAGCGGCCCCACCAGATCCGAGGCGGCCACCTGTAGGCCGGTCTCCTCAAGCAGTTCGCGGACGGCCGCGGCCCGGAAGTCTTCGCCGGTGTCCAGTCCGCCGCCCGGGGTGACCCACCATCCGGAGCCGGGCAGGCCGGGATCGGTATCGGCCAGCAGCAGCACCCGCCCGGCGGCCCGGACGACCACCCGGGCGGCCCGCCGGGTGCGGAGTGGCCGCTGCGGGGGCGGCACCGCAACAAGCGGACGACGATCCTCAACGCTCATAGCGGCAGCCTAGACGCCGGCGCCGCCAGGCCGGTGCCGGAACCGGGCGTCACCGAACCGTCCGCCTGCCGCAGCTGCCCGGCGCCGCGGTCACCGCCGGGCCGGTTCGGAGTCCAGGACGATCCGCCAGCTGCGCACCAGCGCGGTGGCCACCCCGGCCGAGAAGTCCCCGCCGGGACGCGCCTGTGGCCCGATCTGGAAGCTGTGCACTCCGGCCCTGCTCAGCCAGGCCACATGTTCGGGAGTCAGGCCGCCGCCTGCCATGATCAGCCCGGCGATCCGCTCGTCCTGGCGGGCCCGGGCCAGCAGGTCCTCCAGTCCTACCGCGAGGCCCCGGCTGGAACCGGCGGTGAGCACCTGATCGAGGCCCGGTAGGCCCAACAGCCGACGCCAGGCGTCATCGGGGTCCAGGCTGCGGTCGATGGCATGGTCGAAGGTCCAGGGCCAGCCGCCGCCGGCGGCCAGTTCGGTTATCACCTCGACATCGACGGCGGAATAGCCATCCAGGAAGCCGAGCACCATGCCTTCGGCGCCGGCGGCCAGATAGCTCGCCGCCAGGCCGTGCAGCCGGGCCATCTCGCCGCCATCGGTTCGATAGCCCTCCCGCAGCCGCAGCAGCGGCCTGATGGGCACGGTGGTGACCGCCCGGACCCGCTCGACCAAGCCAGGTTCCGGGGAGGTGCCCTGGCCGGTCAGCCCGCCGACCAGCATCAGCCGGTCGGCACCGCCGTCCTCGGCCCGCCGGGCGTCCCCGGCGCCGAGCACCACGACCTCAAGCAGACCTGCCATGTCACCATGCTGCCGCCCGGCAGCGGTTTTGCCCAGTACCCCCGCCGGTGGCAGTTGGTGGCCCGGCCGGCAGGTTTCAATCCTCAGGGATCCCCGGACCGGCTACCGGGCGCCGACTGCGCTGCCGGCCAGTTCGATCCCGATTGCCTATCCTTGGACGGCCAGCGGCTCCCAACGGCCCTCGGGGTCGAATGTGAAATCGGGCGGCGCCGGTGCATCAAGCTCTAACACGAGCCGCAGGTGCGCTGGGGCACCAGGCGCCACTCGATCCACGGTGACATCTGTGACGCCCGATGCCATTAGCTCACCCATACTGGGGGCCAGCAGGCGGGGTACCCAACCAAGCGGAACGTCTTGAGCCATCACCAATACCGAGTCCGCATCCTCTGGGTTGTCCGGTTCGGGTTCCAGGTGCAGCCTTAACCCGGCCCGCAGCCCATCCAGTGCCCGCTCCTGCTCCTCGCGCGTCACCCGGATCGTACGCCCGCGCAGGGTGGCCCGGTATCCGGGAATGTGCCGGATACCATTGCACAGGAACTGGGCTCGCGCACGACCGTCTTCCACCGTTGGCAGGCGCATGAACTGCAGGGTGTCGCCGGCGCGCCCGCCACCGGATGCCACCACCTGCTCCCACGGGGTCGCCTGGCCGGCAGACAACCCGAGCATCCCCACGTACTGCTCGAAATCGGGCCGCCTGGGCGACATGACCCGCTGCTCCAGCAACGCCGGCAGCTGGTCACTCGAATAGACCTCGGTCAGCTCCAGGTAGCCGAGCAGGGGCCGGAAGTCTTCGATCTCCTTGAGACGGTCACGCCACCGGCTAGCCACAGCGGGGTCAACCATCTCCATTGCCTCCGCTGCCAGCTTGACTAGCGTCACCGGCCCGCGGCTTTCGCTGTGTTCGAAGCGCTTCGCCTTTCCCCTACAGGCAAACGCCGAAAGCTCTTCGCGGTTCCGTAGCATGGCCTCGCGCTTTGAATCCAGCAGGTTGTGGCCCAAGCTGCTGCCGTGGTCGTAGGACGCGGCCAGTAGGTCCCTGCCGGTTGATAACTGCGCGCGCAGTACGGCCCAGTTATCCTCATGCCGATCCTGGTTGGCGATGATGGCGTCCAGGATGAGGAAACCCACGAACACGTCGAAGCCGCTCCAGGAGCCGTCACCGGCAAATGATTCAGGGGGTCCGATTCTGCTAAGCGCTTCCCGGATGTTCTTCAGATGGTGTCCCGGGCGCTTGACTCCAGGGCAAGGGTCACGAGCCTTGGCCTCGTCACGAACCTCGTCCTTGGGGCGATAGCGCACATAGCCGGGAACTCCCAGACTCTTGAGGTAGTCGCCGCCCGCCACGAAGTCATAGCCCGACGACCTCACGTTATAAGACAGCGAGCCCCGTCTTCCTGCTCGCCGGCACAGTCGCGTTTTTGCGCACGGCACACCGAGCGATTCCCCTACTCGGGAGGCGATCACTTCGGCCCAATCGGTGCCGGGAACCGATCCGTTCTTGTGGCCGGGCACATCCTTGTGCAGCCAGAGATCGTCACGCTTACCGGGCTCGACCAGCCAACTAACTTTAGCTTTTGACGAACCGACCGGCTCGCGGTAGTCCTCGCACCAGTCGGACACATCGACGCGCTCACCCCAGTCGTCCCCGGACCACATGACTGCAAGTCTTTCAGGTGCGGCCCGCTACCGGAAACGTGCAACGCGATAGCGGTGAACCATAACCATGGCCTGTTGTCCATCGTGGCCCGGTCATGGCCCACGAAATGGTTCACCCCGGGAACGCCGCAGGGGCGACCTCCGGTGGAAGACCGCCCCTGCGCGCGAACCGATCGATCAGTACATGCCGTCCATGTCGCCGCCGCCGGCAGGCATCGCGGGCGCCTTCTCCGGCTTGTCCGCGATGACGGCCTCGGTGGTCAAGAACAGCCCGGCGATGGAGGCCGCATTGGCCAATGCCGAACGGGTCACCTTGGTCGGGTCGATGATGCCGGCCTTTACCATGTTGACGTATTCGCCGGTGGCCGCATCCAGGCCTTCACCGGCCGGCAGGCCACGCACCTTCTCGGCCACCACGCCGCCTTCCAGACCGGCGTTTACCGCGATCTGCTTCAGCGGAGCCTCGACCGCAGCCAGCACGATCTGGGCACCGACCCGCTCCTCGGCGCTCAGCGCGGACAGCTCGACCGACTTGGCGGCCTGCAGCAGGGCCACACCGCCACCGGGCAGGATGCCCTCTTCGACGGCCGCCTTGGCGTTGCGCACGGCGTCCTCGATGCGGTGCTTACGCTCCTTCATCTCGACCTCGGTAGCCGCGCCGACCTTGATCACCGCGACGCCGCCGACCAGCTTGGCCAGCCGTTCCTGCAGCTTCTCGCGGTCGTAGTCGGAATCGGAGTTCTCGATCTCGGTGCGGATCTGCTTGATGCGCCCCTGGATCTGGTCGGCATCCCCCGCGCCCTCGACGATGGTGGTCTCGTCCTTGGTTACGGTGACGGTGCGCGCCTTGCCGAGCAGTTCCAGATCGGCGGTTTCCAGCGACAGGCCAACGGTCTCGCTGATCACCTGGCCGCCGGTCAGCACGGCGATGTCGGCCAGGATCGCCTTGCGGCGATCGCCGAAGCCGGGAGCCTTGACGGCGACCGACTTGAAGGTGCCGCGGATCTTGTTGACGACCAGGCCAGCCAGGGCCTCGCCATCGACATCCTCGGCGATCACCATCAGCGGGCGCCCGGTCTGCTGCACCTTCTCCAGCACCGGCAGCAGGTCCTTCAGCGAGGAGACCTTGCCGTCCACCAACAGCACGTAGGGCTCTTCTAGCACGGCCTCCATGCGCTCGGTGTCGGTGACGAAGTAGCCGGAGATGTAGCCCTTGTCGAAGTTCATGCCTTCGGTGAACTCCAGTTCCATGCCGAAGGTATTGGATTCGTCGACGGTGATGACGCCTTCCTTGCCCACCTTGTCCATCGCCTCGGCGATCTTCGCGCCGACCTCGGGGTCACCCGCCGAAATGGACGCGGTCTGGGCGATCTGTTCCTTGGTCTCGACCTCGGTGGAGACGGCGGCCAGTTGCTCGGTGATGACGGTGACGGCCTTGTCGATGCCGCGTTTGAGTTCCATCGGGTTGGCCCCCGCGGTCACATTGCGCATGCCCTCGCGCACCATCGCCTGAGCGATGACCGTCGCGGTGGTGGTGCCGTCGCCAGCGACATCGTCGGTCTTCTTGGCGACCTCCTTGACCAGTTCGGCCCCGATCTTCTCGAACGGGTCGGCCAGCTCGATCTCCTTGGCGATCGACACGCCATCGTTGGTGATGGTGGGGGCGCCCCACGACTTCTCGAGCACCACATTGCGGCCCTTGGGGCCCAGAGTCACCTTGACCGCGTCGGCCAGGGTGTTCAGGCCCTTTTCAAGCTGCTTGCGGGCTTCGCTATCAAATTCAATGAGTTTTGCCATGGTTCGGTGGGAATCCTCATACCCCGGGGCCACGCCCCGATTGATTGTCCTGTGGTCAGCCGGTCACTGGTGCCCGCGACGGACGGCCCTTCGGCCTCACCGGCAGCCCGGCCTGCTGCTGGCACTCCCCGGTTGAAAGTGCCAGCTACATTCTTAGCACTCGACGATGGGGAGTGCAAATGGCGGCGGCCTTCTGCGTTATCGAAAGTCTCTTGCGGCGGCACGGCCACGGAAGATCGCCGTGGCCGGCATGGCTTCGACCGGGTTCGGTTCCGGCAGACTAGATGCATGAGCCTGCCTGCGGAATCCGGCCGGGCCGATCGGCTACGGGCGGTGGCCAACTGGGTGAATATGACGACCCCGCTGGGGTTGCTGGTGGCGAGCATCGGCCGGGCCCAGATCAGCCGCGGCCCCCGGCGGCTCTGGCTCGGCGAACGCTACCGGCTGCGGTTTCCGGACGCCGGAGCCTTCACGATGGGCAGCGTGGTCATCGTCCCGAACGGGGAACTGGCCACGCTGACCGCCCGGCACCCCGGCGTGCTGGAGCATGAGGCCGCCCACGCCCGCCAGTGGGCCTGCTGCCTCGGCTTGCCGTTCCTGCCGCTGTACCTGCTGGCGAACCTGTGGAGTTGGCTGCTTACCGGCACTTGGCACGGTGCGAACCCCTTCGAGGTGCGGGCCGGCCTGGCCAAGGGGGGCTACGTCCCTGCCCCGCGCCGCCCGGTCTGGCGGCGCATCGGCCGGCGTTGATCCGCCGCCGGCCGGTCTTTTACGGTAATGGAAGGCGCGCAGCCGGCTCAGCGCGCATTGAGTCGTGCCGCCGAACGCAGCCGCTGGCGTTCCGCACGCTGCCGGCGAAGGCGCTTGACGAGCAGCCTGGAGTGCTCCAGGGCTTCGGGGCGATCCATCAGCCGATTGAGAATCTGGTAGTAGCGCGAGGCCGACAGATCGAACTCCTGCCGGATCGCCTGATCCTTGGGGGCCGAGGCATGCCACCAGCGACCTTCGAAGTCGAGGATGGCCATCTCACGTTCGGTCAGCGGGTTGCCGACCGTCACCTGATTTTGCAAAGCCTCGGTCATGGCTTCAGCCTAGTGCCGAATCACATCGATGTCATTCTCCGCCCGGGCGGGGCGCCACTAGCCTACCGGATCGGGCGCCACCCGAGCGGCTGCGGGCCCGGGCACCGGTACCCGCCGGATCTGGTGTACCAGGCCCGTCCTGGGGCGGCGCCCTACCGGCATCGGGTAACCCATCCCGGATTACCATCGACGGCAGCGCCGACCCGGTGCGTATGATGGATCGTCGGTGCACGAGCGCCACGAGACTCTAGGGAGGTGGCCGTGGAGCCGCTGCTTGGCCAGATCAAGCATTACGACTGGGGATCCACCGATGCCATTGCCGAACTACTGGGAATCCGACCGGATGGCCGTCCGATGGCCGAGTACTGGCTGGGCGCCCACCCGGGCGGGCCGGCCACCCTGGGCAGCAGGCGCCTGGACGAGGTGATCGGCGACAACCCGGATCTGCTCGGGGATTCGGCCATCCTGGAATTCGACTGCCGCCTGCCTTTCATGATGAAGGTGCTTTCGGCGGCCAAACCGTTGAGCCTGCAGGCCCATCCGAATCGCGTGGCCGCCCAGGAGGGTTTCGCCCGGGAAGAGGCCGCCGACATCCCGGTGGATGCGGCCGAGCGCACCTTCAAGGATCCCTGGGACAAACCCGAGGTGTTGGTGGCCCTCACCCCATTCGAGGCGTTAGCCGGGTTCCGGGTGCCGGAGGAAACCGTGGAACTGTTCAGCGCCATCGGCCTGAGCCGGCAGGCAGCCGAGATAATCGCCCCGCTACGCCACCGGCACGGCGCGGCGGGGCTGGCCGAGGTCTTCCTCGACTGCCTCGTCTTGGACGAGCAGCGCCGGGGGGCGGTCACCGATGTGGTCACCGCGGCGGTGAACCACGTGGCAGATCCCGGGCCGGTAGGCGAGTTCGCCTGCACCGCGGTCGAACTGGACGAGTATTTCCCCGGTGACCCCAGCCTGCTGGCGGCACTGTTGATGAACCGGCGCACCCTGCAACCCGGCGAGGCCCTGCATATCCGGCCGGGCACGATGCATGCCTATCTGCGGGGTACCGGTCTGGAGGTGCTGGGGTCTTCCGACAACGTGCTGCGCGGCGGCCTGACCCACAAACACATCGATCCGGCGGCCCTGGTGCAGGTGGTCGACTTCACCCCGGGCCCGATTCCCCTGCTGGTGCCCGAGCCGGAGGCTCCGGGACTGTGGCATTACAACTGCGGTGAGCGAGCCTTCGCCGTCTGGCGGGTGGACGCCAGGCCGGGCCGGTTGATCGATGCGCCCGCCGAGACGTCCGGACGCATCCTGCTCACCACCGAGGGTGAGATCGGCGTGTCCACCGGATCGGATGCCCTGGTGCTACCGCGCGGCTCGGCCACCTTCATCAAGGCCGGCGCCGAGGTCGGGATCAGCGGGGACGGTGTGGCCTTCCTGGCAGCCACCGGCATCGACGCCTGACCGGTCCCGACGAGCCCAGAAGCAGGCCAATGGCCACCCGACCGGGCGGCCCCGGAGGGAGCCGGGCTCTCGCCCCCGCTCACAAGACCGGCAACAGGCCCAATCGTAGACGCTTGGTACCGGTCAGGAATCGGCGATCAGCCGGTCCATGCGCCCGGCCACGTCGTCCAGCCCGCGATCCCACAGGTGGCCGTAGGCATCCAGGGTCATCGCAGCGGTCGTCCGCTGCACGGCTTTCACGTCCGCCCCGCCGTGGATCGCCAGCGTAACAGCGGTGTGACGCAGCATGTGCGGTGCCGCATCCGGGCGGCCGATCGCCCTGGCCGCCGGCACGAATCTGACCGGACGTCACCAGTGCGGAGCCAGCCTGCCACCGTGCGCTCCGCTGAGCAGGGGCGCCTCCCCCGGCCCTCATCGACAGGCAGCACGGCCAGGACCTGCCGATAGGCGACCCGGCACGCCGCGTACCCACGTGGAGACAGGCCGCGTTTGACCGCCAGCCACTGGGTCAGCAGGTCGCTGGATGGACCCGGCTGGCCTGTTCCACCTCGGCCTGCTTGCGGGTACGGTACGCAGTCGAAGGCCACCCGTCGATACGCCCGCGCCAGCGCAGGCCCTTCCCGTAGCGGGCGGTGGGCTGGCCGTCGCGTCCCACCCACAGATCCTGGGCTGCCATAGAATCTGATAGTCAATCTGCGTGCTTGGTCTTGGGCCTGACCGGGGCCTGCTGTGCGACGCTTCGCTTCTGCTGGGCCGACTCCCTCAGGACTGGCACCAGCCAGAAGACTAATGCGGTAGCCAACGAGCCCAGCGCTCCTGCGTGCTGACCGCCCCAGAACAGAAGCACCGTAGCCACTAGGGCGGCTACCACGATAAACGGCGTGGATAGAGCCCCCACCTTGACCGCAAAGGCTTCGGCGCCTACAGCCTTTGCGGATACCATCATCTAGTTCTCCTGGTCGCGCTCAGCCATAGTCATAATCCGGTCGGGCAAGCTGGGATCGACATCCCGGTACATCTGGAGCATCGTCGGCGGAGGTATGGGTCCCGCTGCGACCTCCATGTATTTGTTGGCAGTGCTGGCAGCTACGAATCCCGGGAGAGGCTCCTGGCCTGGGCCTGGAATACGGAGTTCATTGCCCTGTCCAGGTAGCGGCCCGTGTTCTGCCAAGCCCGCGTCACCGTGTTCGACAACCTCGCTTCCGCCGCTAGCTGGCGCAGCCGCGTCCGATCGCCCGTCGATCCCACGTACATGCCGTGCATCGTTGCTCGGATCGTGTCGCTCATGCGACGATCCTAACCCGGAATCGGGCCGCCCCTCCATGCTTCCCACGAGTCAATCCCCACCTCTTCCCCAGTCTGGCTGGCGCAAATACGACCCTTCAGTCAGCCCGTTCACAGCTTCCCGATAAGCCCAAGACATCGCAGATCACATCAGTTCTCGACCAACCTGCCGCCCATGTACTTGAGCATCACATCGGGGTCGTGCTCTTTGGGGAAGGAGGCCAGCCAGTTTGACCCTTCCATGATCGTGTACGTCTTGCCCATAAGGAACGTTAATCTATCAGCGGCCTGCCGGTTGAGGTTCTGGTATACAGAAAACTTGCCGCCACCACGGCAGACGATGAACTCACGAGCACCAGCTTCGGCGTTTCGCCGAGGGCTGTCGCCGCATATGTAGCCCGCCTTCTTGGCTGCCTCCACCAAGCCTTCGGGCGAGTTGTACCTTGTCGTCTCGCTCGGGCCGCAGCCAGCTAACAGTGCCAGCGCTGTGGCGGCGGCAGCACCGTTACGGATCTTCATCGTCCACCCCGTCGTCTAGTTTTGGTTGGAGTCTAAGTGCGTCACATCGCCTAGCAGCTGCTTGCACGGTTTCGGCTCATACACATCCATGAGCCGGTGCATCCGCACCCGCTCCCAAAGCTGACCCCACTCGGACTCGCCATCGGCGGAGCCCCCGGAGGGAGTCGAACCCTCGACCCCCCGCTTACAAGGCGGGTGCTCTGGCCGCTGAGCTACGGAGGCTGGTCGCGCGGGGCGCGTCGAAGTCCATTGTGCCCGCCCGGAGTGCGGTCGATGAAATCCGGGCCTGACCCAGCCGGCTGCTCAGTCCAGCCGGTAGCTGGTTGCCGACCGCCATTCCACACCCGGTTCGATCAGCGTGCTGGCGAACTCGGGACGATTGGGGGCGTCCGGAAACTGCTGGGTTTCCAGGCAGATGCCCTGGTGAGGACGCCATGGCCCGGAAAGGAACTGGCCGCTGTAGACCTGCAAGCCCGGCTGGTCGGTGTGCACGCTCAGCCCCACCCGGCCGGCGGACAGCCTGGCCACCGGTCCCGAAGCATTGAGCGCATAGCAGTGGTCGAGACCGCCGCAATCGCGGATCCGGGCATCCGCCGAATCGCATACCTCACCCACCCGGCGGGGCCGGCGCAGATCCAGATCGCTCCCCGCCACCGGCCAGAGCTGACCGGTGGGCACCGATTCGTCGTCCACACCGACCACGTGGTCGGCGAACACCTGAACCCGATGGTCTCGCACATCGCCGCCGTCCAGATTGAAGTAGGCGTGATTGGTCAGGTTCAGCACCGTGCTGGCATCGCTGACCGCGCGATAGCCGATCCGCAATTCGCCGGCGGCTAGGGTGAAACTGACCTCGACCTTGAGCACGCCGGGGAATCCCATCTCACCGGCCGGGCTGACGATGTCGAACCGGACGGTGGGCTGGCCGTTCAGTTCCCCGGCACCGGCCTGCCAGGTCCTCGCCCACAGTCCCTGGGCCCCGCCATGCAACGCATGGCGTCCCTCATTAGGGGGTATCTGATAGCACCGGGCACCTATCCGGAAACGGCCGTGACCGATCCGGTTGGCGAACCGGCCAACCGTCACCCCGACGAACCACTTGTCACCGGCCACCAGCTGGGCGTTCATGGGCCCCATCAGCAGTTGACGACCGGCCGCTCGCCACCCGAGCCAACGGGCCCCCCACTCGGTGAACCGCGCCTGGTGCTCGCGGTCGCTGAGCGTCCAAAGCCCAATCGGCTGGCCATCGGCACCTCGACCCCAGCGGCGATAGTCGATCACCCGGTGAGCCTAGCAAGCGCCCCGCCAGCCCGGCAGCGGTGGGTCGCGGGCCCGGCCCGGAGCAGTACAGTTGCTCTCGGCGCGGTGGGGGGGAAGGAATCTCGATGTTCCAAAGTCTCGGTCGAGGGATCGCACGACGGCCCTTGATCACCTTGCTCTGCTGGCTGCTGCTGGTGGCGGCGGCTATGGTCGCAACCTTCCAGGGGTTCGGCCAGGGCGGGCTGTTCGAACGCCTCACCAATGGCGGCGCGATCACTCCGGGTACCGAATCGGCGGCGGTGGCAGATGCCATCGATTCCGGCCCCAAGCGGGACACAAGCATCACCCTGGTGGTACGGGGCGTCAGCCTGCCAGCCGACCTCGCTAGACTGATGAGGTTCATGGCCGGGCAGCGCCCCCGATTCGGCGATATCGCCGGGGTGGCCAGCGTCGCCGACCCGTTCGCCGCCGCCGACCCGGCCGGTCCGGTGCCAGATTTCACCGATCCCCGGGTGGCGGCCCTGATCAGCACCGAACGGGACGGTTTCGTGGTCGCGATCACCCTGGCCGACGATCTGGACGCCAAGGCCAATGAGCGGGCCCATGCCGAGGTTGCGGAGGCCACTACGCGGTTCGCGGCCGATCTGGCCGCCGATTTCAGCCAGGCGACCGTGTGGGCCCTGTCCAACCCGATCATCAGCGACGACATCAACGCCCTGGTGCGCTCCGATCTGGTGCGCGGTGAGTCGATCGGTCTGCCGGTGGCGTTGTTCTTGCTGATCATCGTCTTCGGCGGGGTGCTCGCCGCTGGTCTGCCGCTGACCAGCGCCCTGGTCACCATCGCCCTGGGGATGGCCGGCATCTGGGGGCTCACCTTCGCGATGGACATCAACAGTTTCATCCTGAACGTGATCTCCATAATCGGGTTGGCCCTGTCGATCGACTACGGGCTGCTGGTGGTCAGCCGTTACCGCGAGGAAATCGCCAACCGCCTTGAGGCTAACGGCTGGCCGCCCAACGGCAGCCGCCTGCCGGAGCGCGCGGGGTTGCGCGCACTGATCGCCGCTGCCACCCAGGACACGGTGGCCACCGCGGGCCGCACCGTCTTCTTCTCGGCGTTGACGATCGCCTGCGCGGTTGCCGGCCTGCTGGTTTTCGATTCCCCGATACTCCGCTCGATCGCCTTCGGCGGCATCCTGGTGACCATCCTGGCCGTGCTGACCGCGGTGACGCTCATCCCGGCGCTGCTGGTGCTGATGGGCGCGGCCATGGTGCGGCCTTCCCTGCTGAGCCGAGCCCCGGTAATCGGGACGGTGACCCGGGCGATCGGCGACGCCTCCTCCGATGAGGGCGCGTTCTCTCGTCTGGCACACGCCGTGCACCGCATCCCATGGCTCATCATCGTGGTGATCGTGGCCAGCATGGCGGTATTGGCAGCGCCGCTTGGCAGGCTGCAGATGCGCTCGAATTATCTGGAATACCTGCCCGACGCTGCCGCCTCGGCGCACGCCTACGACACCTTACAGGCCGACTATCCGGCGTTGGCCAATCCGGAGGTCGTCGCGGTAGCCGACCTGCCACCGGCCGAGGCAGCCGGCCTGATCGACCGGATCCGCGCCGATCATCCCCAACTGACCCACGTGGTCGCCACGCCACTACCCCAGGACGCCGGGCGTACCCGGCTCGACCTGCACCTGGATGTCGACGACCCCGTGGGACCCGAGGTGATCGGTCTGGTCACCGAGCTACGCGATTTCGACCCCGGTTACGGGTTCCTCGTCGGTGGGGACGCCGCCGCCCAGCATGACTTCACCACCGCACTGGTCGAACGCGCACCGTTGGCCCTGCTGGTCGTGGTGGCGGCGGTGTTCGTGTTGTTGTTCCTGATGACCGGCTCACTGATCATTCCGCTGAAAGCCCTGGTGATCAACCTGTTCTCGCTGGCCGCCGCGCTGGGTGCGACCACCTGGTTGTTCGAGGGCGGCCACCTGGGCCTGCCGCAGACCCCAGGATTGGAAACCTTCATCGTGGCATGCATGTTCGCCTTCGGGTTTGGGCTCTCGATGGACTACGAGGTTTTCCTGGTGGCCCGGATAAAGGAGTATTGGGATGCCGGGCTGGCCAACGACGAGGCCGTGGAGCGCGGGCTACAGCGTTCGGGGCGCATCATCACCTCGGCCGCCGCGATCATCGTGGCGGTGTTCGTCGGTTTCGTCTTCGGCGACATGCTGGCGATCAAGCAGATCGGGGTGGCCCTGGCGATCATGGTGGTGATGGACGCCACCCTGGTGCGGATGCTTCTGGTGCCGGCGACCATGACGATCATGGGCCACTGGAACTGGTGGGCTCCGGGCCCGCTGGGCCGCCTGTACGAACGCTACGGCATCAGGCACTGATCCTGGGCTCCACCGGTTGCGCGCCGGCAGCGGTCAGGCTTTCGCCCAGGCGGGATCGTCGGCCATGATGCCATCGCCTAGTGCGCGACCGGTGGGCCTGCGGTGATAGACGACCGAGAGCCCGATACCAACCGCCAGGGTGCCGCCAACGGCTAGCCAACCACCGTACCTGGCCTGGCTGAGGCCAAGCAGCAGATGCAGCAGCGCCGGCAGACCGATCAGCAGCGTGCTGCATTTCAGCACGGCGAGTTCGGGCCATCTGGTCCGGTCTCCGGGTCGTTGTCGGCGGCTCATGTCTCGACGCTAACCCGAGTCGTTGCCCAGATCACGTACATAGCCGCGAGCAAAGGGCAGTTTCCGGCACAACCCTGAGAAATTCCAAGGGTTGTCTCAGCCGGCGGAGGGTTCTGGCGGCCCCGCGGACGATTCAGCGCCCGGGCTGGGCGCGGTCCCTCGCCCGCAGGAAACCCATCCCGATCACGACCACGACCAGGCCGATGGCCACATAGTTCGCGATCCGTCCGTAAAGCTCCAGCAGCGCTGCGGCCGGTTCGCCGACCGTATAGCCAAAGACGAAATAGATCAGCAACCAGCTCAGGGATGCCAGGGCGTCCAGCAGCAAGAACCTGCGCACACTCCACCCCTGGGCACCCGCCAGAACGAACACCACCGCCATGATGGGCAGCGGAATCGGCACGTATGCCACGAAGATGCCGAGCCAGCCGAGCTTGTCGGCCCAGCGTTCCACCCGGGCGTAGTTGCGGGCGGCCCGCGCCGATTGACTGGCCCAGACCTCGATCATGCCGCGGCCCCAGAGCTTGCCCGCCCACCAGTAAACCCAGTCGAACTTCATCGACAGCAGCGTCCCAAGCAGGATCGGCCACACCCAATCGATACCGGTGCCCACCCGCACCAGGGAACCCAGCCCCGCGGTACCGGAGCGTGAACCCAGCAACGCCACCAGCCAGGGCAGGCGTTCGGGGGCACCCAGCAACCAGGCGCGCACCGGGATCATGGCCAGACCGAATACACTCGCTATACCGATCCAGGCCAGGCAGCTTAGGTCGGCGCGCCCCGGTTTGTGCCGCCAGGGCATCGCAGGATCGTCCCACCATTCCTTCTCCGCCGACCGGCCCGGTCCCGGACCGGAATCGCCCGGGGCGGTGTCCCGCCCGCCCCGGGCGGCATCGGCCGAGTCCTCGGCCATGGGATCAACGTCGGGTGATCGCACGCCAGGCGTGGCCGGCCGCCGATCGGTAAAACTCTGGCCTGCTTGGCTGGTCTGCCGCGTGGCGTCCCCCGGGCGTTCGAATACCTGCTCGTCACGCTCGTCAATCACGCGGGCAGCCTACCTCGTACTTGGGAACCTAGGATGTCTCCCATGATCGAGGGCGACCATGCACTGACCGAGTTGCTGACCATCAACGAACTCATCGGAGCCGCCGAATCCGCTGCCGACAGCGCATTCTTCGAGACCCTGCTGCATGACCGGTTCATCATGGGTCGTCCCGGAGGCATGCTGGCCACCCGAAGCGAGTTCCTGGCCGGGTTGAACACCGGCGCCCAGCGGCGCACCACCATGCAACAGGTCGAATTGCACGGGCGTTTCCGGGCGACCGCGCGCTGCCGGGTCGAGACCTGGGCGATCGCCGAACCCGACGCCGTCCAGGTCTTCGACGACCTGCGGGTGTTCCTGCATGCCGACGGCCGCTGGCAGTTGATCGCCTGGCTGGCCGAACCCGCTTGAGCGACTCCCCGCCGGAGCTCTTGGACTCGGGTTGGCTGTCGTGGCAGACTTAGACGCGAGGACGAAGCGGTCTTCGTACCCTCCCACCACGGATTCTTATCCACCACGGATCGTTGGGCACGTTCCTGCCCATGGAAAGGATGGGTGGCTCATGGCCACTGTCAGATACCAGGATGCCTCGCGCGTCTACCCGGGTGCCGATCACCCGGCGGTCAACAAGCTCAACCTAGAGATCGGCGATGGCGAGTTTATGGTTCTCGTCGGCCCCTCGGGCTGCGGCAAATCCACCTCCTTGCGGATGCTCGCCGGGCTGGAGGAGGTCAATGCGGGCTCGGTGTGGATCGGCGACCGCGATGTCACCGATCTGCCCCCGAAGGATCGCGACATCGCGATGGTCTTCCAGAACTATGCCCTCTACCCGCACATGACGGTGGCCGACAATATGGGGTTCGCGCTCAAGATGCAGGGCGTCAATAAGGAAGAACGCGACCGCAGGGTCCGCGACGCCGCCGATTTGCTGGGCCTGACGGAGTTGCTGGCGCGGAAACCGAAGAATCTGTCCGGCGGGCAACGCCAGCGGGTGGCGATGGGCCGGGCCATCGTGCGTAACCCGCAGGTCTTCCTGATGGACGAGCCGCTGTCGAATCTGGATGCCAAGCTGCGCGTCCAAACCCGCACCCAGATCGCCGCCCTGCAAACCCGCCTGGGGGTGACCACCGTCTATGTCACCCACGATCAGGTCGAGGCGATGACGATGGGCGACCGGGTGGCAGTCATGAAGGACGGCCTGTTGCAGCAGGTAGACAGCCCGCTGACCCTCTACGACCGGCCCGGCAACCTGTTCGTTGCCGGTTTCATCGGATCCCCGGCGATGAACCTGATCACCGCCCGGATCGTGGATGGCGGCGTGTCGGTCAGCGATCACCTGCTGCCGCTGGCCCGGGAGATCACCGCCCGGGCCACCGGCGACAGCGTGGTGATCGGTATCCGCCCGGAATCCTTCGAACTGGCCAACGACGACCGCGGGATCGGCATGGAGATCGCGGTCGTCGAGGAGACCGGAGCGGACTCCTATCTGTATGGCGCGCTGACCGGTCAATCCGAGGCCATCATGGCCGGCGACACCGAACAGCATTTGGTGGCCCGCATCACCACCCGCACTCCCCCGGTGCGCGGCGCAACCGTCCGGTTGACGGTGGACCCGAACGCCGTGCATGTCTTCGACCCGGCCGATGGAAATCGGATCTCTTGATCAAAGCACCCCGGGCAGTGGGGTTCACCCCAGGGTGGACCCCACTTTCGCTGCCCGGATGGCGGCGGGCGGCTATCCTGTTGACCCATGATCGGCGAGATCTCACCGTTGGGCCGCGGCCTGCGCACCGGGCTGGACACCGACCCGGCGTACCATTCCATCGTCCCGCCGCTGTACCCCAGCACCAACTATTCCTTCGCCGAACCTGGCAAGAGCAGCGGATACGAATACTCCCGGACGGCTAACCCCACCCGGGATCAGCTTGGTGCCGCGATCGCCACCCTGGAGGCAGGCGCGCACGGCATCGTGACCGCGTCGGGACTGGCCGCGTTGACCACCGCATTGACCGCGTTGCTGCCGTCAGGCGGCCGCCTGATCGTCCCACACGACTGTTATGGCGGTTCCTGGCGGCTGTTCAACCAACTGGCCGGTTGGGCAGGCTTCCAGGTTGACCACATTGACCAGACCAACCTGCCGGCCTTGGCGCAGGCACTGCGCGAACCCGCCGACCTGATGCTGATCGAGACCCCCTCCAACCCGCTGCTGCGACTGGTCGATCTGGCAGAAGCGATCGCGCTGGCCCACCGGGCGGGGGCGACAGTACTAGTGGACAACACCTTCTGTTCGCCGATCAGGCAACGTCCCATCGATTTCGGGGCCGATGTCGTGATGCATTCGACCACCAAGTTCATCAACGGGCATTCCGATGTGGTCGGCGGTGCCTTGGTGGCCCGGACCGCCGCGCACGGCGAATTGCTGGCCCACTGGGCGAACCTGCTGGGCGTCACCGGCAGCGCCTGGGATGGCTGGTTGACGCTGCGCGGGCTGCGCACCTTGGACGCCCGGGTGCGCGTCCACGACGCCAATGCCGCAGCCCTGGTCGAGCTGTTACAGGCCCACCCACAGGTGGCCCGGCTGTACTATCCGGGGTTGCCCGGTCATCCCGGGCATCGGATCGCCGCCCGGCAACAGTCCAGTTTCGGTTCCATGATCGCCTTCGAACTGGCCGGCGGGCGGCGGGCGGTAGAAGCCTGCTGCCGTGGACTCCAGGTCTTCTGCCTGGCCGAATCGCTGGGCGGGGTGGAATCCCTGATCGCCCATCCGGCCTCGATGACCCACGCGGCGATGAGCCCCCAAGCCCAGCGGGCTGCGGGCATCAGCGCGGGCATGCTGCGGGTTTCCGCCGGCATCGAACCGGCCATCGACCTGGTCGACGATCTGCGCGCCGGCCTGGATCGCGCTCACCGGGTACGGTGATCGGATGCCGAGGTTTCTTTCCGCGACGCCCAATGCGGCCCTGCTGCCGCTGCCCTGGGCCACGCCCCTGACCGAGTGGCCGGATGTGCATCTGGTCGCGCTGCCCCGCGGCCTGTCCCGGCATGTGGTGCGATTCATCCGGGTACAAGACGAGGTCTATGCCGCCAAGGAGGTCAACGAGACCCTGGCGCTGCACGAGTACCGGCTGCTGCACGATCTGGATCGTCTAGACACCCCGGCGGTGGATCCGATCGGGGTGGTCACCGGACGCCACGACGAGCAGGGGCATCCACTGGACCCGGTGCTGCTGACCAGGCATCTGCGTTTCGCGCTGCCCTATCGTTCGCTGTTCACCCCCGGGGTACGCAACGAGACTGTCTCGCGGTTATTGGATGCGATGGTGGTGCTGATCGCCCGGCTGCATCTCACCGGCTTCATGTGGGGCGACGTATCGCTGTCAAACATCCTGTTCCGGCGCGACGCCGGGGAGTTCGCCGCCTATCTGGTCGATGCCGAGACCGGCGAGTTGCACGACGAGTTGAGCACCGGCCAACGCGAACACGACCTGGCCATCGCGCGGGTCAACATGTTCGGCGACTTCTGCGATCTGGAGGCCGGCGGCATGCTGGACCCATCCTTGGACCCCCTCGCCCTAGTGGACAACATCGAGGCGCGCTATCACGAGCTGTGGCATGAGCTGACCGGGGCCGAGGAGTTCAGCGGATCGGAACTCGACCGGGTCGAGGGCCGCGTCCGCCGCCTGAATGCCCTGGGCTTCGACGTCGCCGAACTGGACATCGTGACCTCGCCGGACAGCTCGCGGATCAGGATCCAGCCGAAGGTCGTCGACGCCGGGCACCATTCCCGCCGGTTGCTGCGGCTGACCGGGCTGGACACCGAGGAGAACCAGGCCCGCCGGCTGCTGAACGACCTGGACTCCTACATTGTGCGCAGCAACCAGCAGCATGTCGACGAGGCGGTGGTCGCCCATGAATGGCTGACCGCGGTCTTCGAGCCGGTGGTGGCCCAGGTGCCCCCCGAACTGGCAGCCAAGCGCGATCCGGCCCAGCTTTATCACGAGATTCTGGACTACCGCTGGTATCAATCGCAGCGGGAATCCCGCGAGGTGCCGATGCTCGAAGCCACCTCGGGCTATATCCGGGATGTCCTGGCCAATCTGCCCGATGAGGCGATGTCCACGCTGGCGCTGCCCGGGGCGGCCCGCAGGCTCGTAAACCCCCACGACCCATCGCTGAGCTATCTGGACGAGCCGGAAACCGAAGACCTGCCGGTCGCCCTCGACCCCTGGGAGATCACCGCCAGCGAAGACGACCAGTCCGCGACCGATCGCCTCGGCATCGTGGAACTGCGAAGGAATTCGCCCACCGATTGACTCCTGCCCACCGTCGGCGGCCGGGCAACCCGGATCGGGGATTCGGCACGCCGGCCGCCCGGATGGCCCCGGGTCTGGGCCCGGCCCTATTGGCCCTATTGGCCGGGATCGCTACTGTTGCGCCGGGCCGGCGCCGCCGGTAGCCGGGCCGGCCGCGTCCTCGCCGCCGGATGCCTTGAGGGCGGCGCCGAGTGCCTGCGGATCGAAACTGAACCAGCCATCCGTCCCCAAGCCGACCGCGGCGAAACCGGGCGCGGTGGCCGCCGGTGCGGGATCATCCGCCTCATGGAACGGGTCGAAGCGGGGGGACGGCAGCGTCCCGGGATCTATCGGTCGTGGCCCGCTGCCGACCGCTTCGCGAACCTGATCGCCGATCGCGCCGGTCGAGCCGGGCTTGTGCTTGCGGATCTCTGCCATGGGTTCCTCCGTGCTGATGTCGCGATTGGCAGTGTAACCCGGGCTGGGCGAGCCACTACACTGCGTGGAGTGAGCTTCCATCTGTACGACGAACGAACCGGCCGGTTGACCGAGTTCCGGCCTCTCGTGCCCGGGAAGGTCTCGATCTACCATTGTGGGCTGACCGTCCAGGCCCCACCGCATCTGGGCCATATCCGCAAGGAGGTGGTCTTCGATGTGCTGCGGCGCTGGCTGGGCGTGTCCGGCTATCGGGTGACCGTGGTGGCTAATGTGACCGATATCGACGATAGGATTCTCGCGAGGTCGGCCGAGCAGGGCCTGGCGTGGTACGAGTTGGCCTATGCGATGGAACACGAGTTGCACCGCGCCTATACCGCGCTCGGCTGCCGGCCACCCGACTATGAGCCACGGGCCACCGGGCACATCCCCGAAATGTGGGCGCTGATCGGCGAGCTGATCGGGCGCGGCCATGCCTACCCGGCCGGCGACGGCTCGGGAGATGTCTATTTCGATGTGCGGTCCTGGCCCAGCTACGGCGAACTGTCGAATCAGCAGATCGACGACATGGCCAGCGCCACGGACGCCAGTCCCCGCGGCAAACGCGACCCCCGCGATTTCGCGTTGTGGAAGGGCAGCAAACCGGATGAGCCCACCACCGCATCCTGGGCATCGCCCTGGGGCCGCGGGCGGCCCGGCTGGCATCTGGAATGCTCGGCGATGAGCCTGAAGTACCTGGGCAGCCGGTTCGACATCCACGGCGGCGGCCTAGATCTGCGGTTCCCGCATCACGAGAACGAACTGGCCCAGTCGCGAGCCGCCGGTCATGGGTTCGCCAGGCATTGGATGCACAACGCCTTCGTCACCATGGCCGGGGAGAAGATGAGCAAATCCCTCGGCAACGGCACCATGGTCACCGAGGTCACCCGGCAGTACCCCGCCCGGGCGGTGCGGCTATACCTAGCGGCCCCGCACTACCGATCGGCGATCGAATATTCCCCCGGTTCGTTGGCCGAGGCGACCGCGCAGCTGGCCCGCATCGATTCCTTTCTCAACCGTGCCGGTGCCGTCCCGGCTGCCGAACCGGCGGTGGCCGATCTGCCTGCCGAGTTCGCCGCGGCCATGGACGACGACCTGGGCACACCCACCGCGGTGGCGGTGCTGTTCGACACCATAAAGGTGGGCAACCGGGCCCTCGACGCGGGCGACGACCGGGCCGCGGCCACCGCTCTGCGGCGGGTGCGGGCAATGCTGCAGGTGTTAGGGCTGGATCCGTCTGCCCCGGAATGGGCCGGGACCACCGGCGATGACCTGTCCGAGGTGGTCGCCGGGCTGGTCGAACTCATCCTGGAACAGCGCAGCCAGGCACGGGCACGCAAAGATTGGGCGAACGCCGATGCGATCCGCGACCGGTTGGCCGGGCTGGGGTTGAAGATCGCGGACACCGCCGAGGGCGTCCGCTGGAGCAGATAGGAGGCCGGCGATGGCGACCGGACGCAAGACCGGCTCGGGTGGCCAGCGCCGCAAGGGACTGACCGGCCGGGGCCCCACCCCGAGGGCCGAAGACCGCGTCTACCACAAGGCGTATCGAGGGAGGCAGGCCGCTGGCCAGCGTTCCGCCGGGCGGCGTCCGCCCGCCCACGACACCGGTAGCGGCAAGGGGACCGGCACCGATTGGGTGGTGGGCCGCAATCCCGTGCTGGAAGCCATGCAGGCCGGGATGCCGATCAGGGCGGCCTATGTGGCAGAGGGCGCAGAACACGATCGCCGGCTGCGAGCAGTGTTCCGCCATGCCGCCGAGCACGCTATCTCGATGTTGCAGGTCAGCCGGGCAGAACTGGACCGGCTGACCGGTGGTGCGGCACATCAGGCGGTGGCCCTGCAACTGCCCGGGTACGACTATCTGCACCCCGATGACCTGCTGGCCACCGCGACGTCGGACCAGACCCGTGAGGCGCTGGTGGTGGCGCTGGACGGCATCACCGATCCACACAATCTGGGCGCGATCGCCCGCTCCGCAGCCGCGTTCGGCGCGCACGGGGTGATCATTCCGCAGCGCCGCAGCGCCTCGGTCACCGCGGTCGCCTGGAAGGCTTCGGCCGGCGCCATCGCCCGGGTGCCGGTGGCCCGGGCCACCAACCTGAATCGGACGATCGGCGACTACCGGCGGGCCGGTTTCACCGCGGTGGGCCTGGCCGGCGAGGCCGAGACCGGCATCGCCGGAGTGCCCGGCGTGGCCGGTCCGCTGCTGGTCGTGATCGGTTCCGAGGGCAATGGTCTGGCCAGGCTGACCCGGGAGCGCTGCGATGCGCTAGCCCGTATTCCGATCGCCGGCACGATCGAGTCGTTGAATGCCTCGGTCGCCGCCGGTATCGCGCTCTACGAGATAACGCGCCGGCGCGGGGCGGCCTGATCCGTCCGGGACGATGGTCCGGTCCCGGGGATACCGGTATCGCCGGGTGCCCTGCGACCGTCCGGCGGCGCCGCCGGAGCCCCCGGTTCGCCTGCCGTGGAGTTCGCTAACATGTGGTCCCGTGACTCGCAGCCGGACACAGCCGTCGGCTCGCTTTGAAAGGTGGACCAATGCCGGAATCCAACGATCTGCTCCTCCTGCAGGCCAGCGACGATATCGCTGTTGCCCGACGTGCCTTGTCGGCCGGGGAAACGTTGCTTGCGCCCGGCGGTCGGCAGCTGACGGTCCGCGACGAGATTCCACTGGGTCACAAGATCGCGCTGGCCGATCTAGCGGCCGGTCGACCGGTGCACAAGTACGGCTACCAGATTGGCGTCACCGGCCGGGCGATCGACGCCGGCGAGCATGTGCACACCCACAACCTGCGGTTCTCCGCCCATACCAAACCGGCCGCCGCCGATTTCGGCACGGCCACCAGCGAGACCCCGGCGCTGCCCGAGCGACGCACCTTCCTGGGCGCGCTGCGCAGCGATGGCCGCACCGCCACCCGCAACTACATAGCCGTGGTGTCCACGGTCAACTGCTCGGCCACGGCCTGTGAACTGGTTTCCACGGAGGTGGTCAAGCAGGGTCTGCTGGACGCCTACCCGAATATCGATGGGGTGATCCCCATGGTGCACACGCTGGGCTGCGGCATGTCCCCCGACGGGCTGGCCGTTCTGCAACGCACCCTGTCGGGTTTCGCCGGGCACCCGAATATCGGCGGGGTCGTGGTGATCGGACTGGGCTGCGAGGTCAACCAGGTCGAAAGCCTGATCGCACAGTTAAATCTGCGCCCAGAGACTCCGATGACCCGGTTGAACATCCAGGAGTCGGGTGGTACGAGAGCGACCGTGGCGGCGGCCGCCGCGGCCGTCACCGAGATGGCGGCGCAGGTCAACGAGCAGTTCGTCCGCACCGAACGCCCGGTCAGCGAGTTGGTGCTGGGGCTGAACTGTGGCGGCTCGGATGGCCTGTCGGGGCTCACCGCAAATCCCGCGCTCGGCTATGCGTCCGATCTGATCGTCGCCCAGGCGGGCCGGTCGGTGCTGGCCGAGACCCCCGAGATCTACGGGGCCGAATCCCTGCTGGTGGCCCGCGCCACCTCGGCCGAAATGGCTCAACGCCTGCTTGACAAGCTGACCTGGTGGGAGGAGTATACCGCGCTGCGGAACTCCACCATGGACGCCAACCCATCCCCCGGTAACAAGGCCGGCGGTATCACCACGATCCTGGAGAAGTCTCTCGGCGCGGTTGCGAAGTCGGGTCATGCCCCGCTGCACGCGGTGTACGACTATGCCGCCCCGATCGACCAGGTTGGCCTGGGCTTCATGGACACCCCCGGATACGATCCGGTCTCGGTGACCGGGCTGATCGCCGGGGGCGCAAACCTGATCTGTTTCACCACCGGACGCGGCTCGGCGCTGGGTACCCGGCCGGCGCCAACCCTGAAACTGGCCACCAACTCGGCCACCTTCCACCGGATGCCCGAGGACATGGACATCGACTGCGGGCCGGTGTTCGACTCCGGGGTATCCCTGACGGACAAGGGGCTGGAGATCTACAATGCGCTGCTCGATCTGGCCAGTGGCAAGCCATCCAATAGCGAGGCACTGGGCTACGGCGGCCGCGAGTTCGTCCCCTGGCAGCTCGGCGTGATCATGTGATCCATCCCAGCGATCCCGGTCGGCTCTGCCGGGCCCGGCCGGTCACCGCCCTCGCCGACTGGCGACCGGCCCGGCCGCGGCGCCGGTATGGCTGCCGTCAGGCGATAGAGTGAGGGCACCGGTTTTCTTCCCTGTCAGGAGGCTTCGTGTCCGATACCGCTGCAACCGCCACCGCCGCCTACCGGGCGATTCTGAAGCTGGTCGCCGGCGTCGAACCCCGCATCGCCGATGCGATCGGGGCCGAATTGGGTGACCAGCGAGGTTCGCTGAAACTCATCGCCTCGGAGAACTACGCCTCGCTGCCCGTCCTGCTGGGCATGGGCAACTGGCTGAGCGACAAATACGCCGAGGGCACCATCGGGCACCGCTTCTATGCCGGCTGTCGCAATATCGACACCGTTGAGGCCGTGGCGGCCGAACACGCCCGGGAACTGTTCGGCGCCGAATACGCCTATGTCCAGCCGCATTCCGGCATCGACGCGAATCTGGTCGCCTACTGGGCGATCCTCAGCCACTTCGTGGAGCAGCCCACGCTGGCCGAACTCGGCGCGCGGACGGTGAACGATCTGGACGAGCCGGCCTGGGCGCGGCTACGGCAGGCACTCGGCAACCAGCGGGTGATGGGCATGAGCCTGGACGCGGGCGGGCACCTGACCCACGGCTTCCGGCACAACATCTCGGGCAAGATGTTCGATCAGCGCAGCTACGGCACCGACCCGCGGACCGGACTGCTCGACTATGCCGCCCTGCGGCAGCAGGCCCGTGAGTTCAAGCCCCTCATCCTGGTGGCCGGCTACTCCGCCTATCCACGTCGGATCGATTTCGCCAAGATGCGGGAGATCGCGGACGAGGTGGGCGCGGTGCTGATGGTGGACATGGCCCACTTCGCCGGGCTGGTGGCCGGGAAGGTCTTCACCGGTACAGCGGATCCGCTGCCCTATGCCCACGTGGTGACCACCACGACCCACAAATCACTGCGTGGCCCGCGCGGTGGCCTGGTGCTGGCCAAGGCCGAGTTCGCCGCCGACATCGACCGCGGTTGCCCGATGGTGCTGGGCGGGCCGTTGGGTCACATGATGGCGGGCAAGGCGATTGCGCTGGCCGAGGCCCGGCAGCCCAGCTTCCAGAGCTATGCCGCCCAAGTGGTGGCCAACGCCCAGGCGCTGGCCGACGGCCTGCTGCGCCGCGGGGCGAATCTGATCACCGGAGGCACCGACAACCACCTGGTGCTGCTCGATGTGGCGAGTTCCTTCGGGCTCACCGGCCGGCAGGCCGAGAACGCCCTGCTGGACGCCGGAATCGTCAGCAACCGCAACTCGATTCCCCGCGATCCCAACGGTGCCTGGTACACCTCCGGTATCCGGTTGGGCACGCCCGCCCTCACCACTAGGGGTTTTGGGACCGGCGACCTCGATCGCACCGCGGAATTGATCGTCGGTGTGCTGCGGCAGACCACCCCGGTCCAAGCCGCCAACGGCGCACCCAGCAAAGCGAAGTACCTCTTGGCCGAGGGCGTTGCGGCGGCAACGCGAGCCGCCAGCGCCGAACTGCTGGCCGGCCATCCGCTCTACCCGGGGCTTGAGCTGTGAGCCCTGCCGGCCGGAGGCCACTGCGGCCGAGCGCCGGAGCCGATCCCGGCTCTGCAGGCATTCGGGGCCAGAGCCGATGATCAGCCGCGCTGGTAGAGCTTGCCCTCCAAGGTGGTGATCAGGGCATCCAAAGAGGCCGGCAGGTCCGAAAGCTGCCAGGTATCCGGCGCCCGGTACCAATCGAGATCGTCCGGGTCCGGCATCCCGGGATCGTTGTCGGCGGCCACCAGTGCCGCCAACCAGCGCTGCAAACCGCCGAGCACGACGGTATAGGGCAGCACCCTGGAGATCTCGGTGTAGGCGTCCTGCTTGGGGAGCTTCGTGGTCGGATGGGTCTGCAGGTTCATCGAGAACACCTCGAGTCCGCGCAGAACGGCGGCGCCCCGCGCGGTTCGCCGCGGCATCTGCTGACCGACCTGGACCAACCCGACCGCCAACAGCACCAGGGCCAGGCCCAGCAGACCGAACCTGGTGAACGCCACCAGCAGGCCCAGGGCCACGAGCGATGCCACGACCGCACCGGCGCCGAGACGCCCCCAACGATCCCGGACCGAATCCGGCCGGGTGGCGAACCATCCCTCCTGGACCACCTCGGCATAGATCTCGTCCTGCACCTTCGGGATGACCTCGCGCACCGGGTCGCCGATCTCGGATACCCGGATACCGGGCCGGTCCGCCGGGGCGATGGCATCCAGCAGGGTGGTCTCGTAGGCCTGTAGTTCGTCGTCGCCGCCCCGCCGGCGTTCGAGGAGCCAATCCTGGCGGTCGTGCGGGCCGGATCTGGGCAACTCGACGATGGTCAGGTGACCGCGTTGGGCCAGGTCGATAATGGTGGCGGTGATATCGACCGGATCGACCCGCTCATCCATCAGGGTGCCGACTTCACCGGGTCTGATGTTCAGATCCATGTCGAGGCGTTCCTCACCGGCCGCGACCGGCTCGAAGTGGGCAACCATGACCGGCTCGCCGCCCGCGGCATCCCTGCCGCGGCTACGCAGCAACCAGTAGAGCATCGCGGCACCGACCAGTAGGGCTCCCAACGCAACGACCAGTTGCAGCGGTCCTACCGAGAACGCCCGGCCCAGCGTCCACTGCTCGGTGATCACCTGGTTGGGGGCGATATCGGACGAAGCCACGGTGAAGGTCAGGGCGACCATGCCACCGGCGCCCAGGGCATCATTGGTGAAGCGCGGGAAAGGCGACTCGAAGGTGCCAGAGCCATAGGTAGAGCAACTCATCGGGGCGGTCGGGGCACCCGCCTGACAGGTGATGTCGGTGGTCTGGGCGCCCGGCGGGATCCTGATCTCGCCCGAAACCCGTTTGACCGCGATGTTCAACCCCTGGACCACCCGCCAGTCGATCTGCGTCATCGGTTCCTGGCCGGCGACCTCGGGCATCGCCAGCGCGGCACCGCTCACCCGATAGCTGATCTCGACCGGCTCGCCGGCCACCCGGGAGGTATTCGCGGTGATGACCAGGTAGTCGCCCGCCATGCTCACCTGGTGCTCCAGGTCGGCCCCGGCGCTCCGCACGGCGACATCGGTGATCTCGTAGTCGAGTTGGGTGTAGGCCATCCCGGGACGGCTCGTCGCCAACCGCTGAATCAACCGATCCGGGGCGCCCGAGGCCCCGAAGGTGAAGGTCTGGGTGAGCCGCAGCATGCCATCGGCCGCGACCTCCCCCCGGACGACCAGCGATTCCGCCGCGGTCTCTGCTGCGGCCGGAGACGCCCACCCGAGGGCCAGCAGGAGCGTGGCCAGCACGACCAGCACGACCCGGAGACGACGAGTGGGCCGGTGCAACCCTGGCTGAGTGCGCACAGAGCACTCCTTTCTGCACGTGCAAGGGCCGCCGCCGCGGCCTAGGCGATCACCAGGCCAAGCTATCGTACGGGAGGCGGTAAAACCACGATGCCCCCGGGGACGCTAGGGTTGGGTCGTGAGTCAATGGGGGCAGCAGCCGGCACCGCGGGGCTCGTGGCCCGCGCCCGGACAGCAGCAATGGCAGGCACCGGGCCGGCAATGGAATGCGCCCCGGCCCACGCAGCAGTGGGGTTCACCGGTCGGGCAGCCGTGGGGGACGCAGGTAGCCCAGCGGCAGGGACCGGGCCAGGTCTGGCAGCCACCTGCCGGTCAGCCCGGCCGTCGGATCAGCCCGCTGGCCTGGCTGATCATCGCGATCCTCGCGATCCTCGCGGGTATCGTGGTGGCGGGCCTGCTGACCAACCAGGGCACCGACAACCAGCCAAGCCAGTACCAGAACGAGGACTATCGGGTTCCAGAAGTCGATACGGCGCCCGACAAGCCTCCGGTCCCGGAAACCTATGAGCAGGCCACGGACTGGATGCAGAAGAATCCCATCTACGGTGTGCAGGTGCCCGCACCGACCAGGTGCGGTTCCCCGCCAATCGACCTGGGATCGGCCTCAAAGGGCGAGTTGGAGGCCCACTACAATGAACTCACCGCCTGCCTGATGCGGGTCTGGGATGTGTCGCTCCAGCAGGCCGGTTTCACCCTGCCCCGGCCCAGCGTGACCATCTACGAGTCCGCGGTCAGCAGCCGGTGCGGTGAATTGCCCATGGAAAACGCGGTATATTGCGGTGCCGATCAGCAGATCTACGTGGCCACCGATCTGCCCGAGGCGATTCCCGCCGCCCAGCGGGCCACTCCCTATTCGGCCGAGGCCGTGGTCGCCCACGAGTTCGCCCACCATATCCAGATGCGCACCGGCATCCTGATTTCGACCATAGCCTGGGAAAAGCAGTCGACCGAGGCCGCAGCGAACGACTTCAACAGGCGGCTGGAGCTACAGGCCGACTGCTGGGCGGGCATGTTCATGGGGTCCGCCGGTCCCTCGGTGGAGATCACCGAGGCCAGAATCCGGGATATCTCCCAGGTCTTCTACCAGTTCGGTGACGATGTCATCACCGGGGATCCCAACTACGATGGCAACCACGGCCACGGCAGCAATCGGCGGAACTGGTTTCTGGATGGTTCGGCCAATGTGGTGATGGGCACCTGCAACACCTACACGGCCCCGGACGGCAAGGTGCGCTGATCGGCCGGCTGCCCGGTGGTGGCCCCGGTCGCCCGGTGCGCACCATTCCCGATGCGCACCAGCAGGGCGGTGGCGATCGCCGCTATTCCCTCGCCGCGGCCCAGCGAGCCCAGACCGTCGGTCGTGGTCGCGCCGATGCTGACCGGTGCCCCTAAAGCCTCGGTGAGCAGCTTTTCGGCCGCCGCGCGGCGGCGCGCGAGACGAGGCCGGTTGCCGATCAACTGCACGGCGACATTGCCAACCAGCCAACCCGCCTCCCGTACCCGGTCGCGTGCCTCGGCCAGCAGGCGGACGCCGCACGCACCGGCGAATTCGGGCCGCGAGGTGCCGAAGTTGGCTCCCAGATCGCCCAACCCGGCGGCCGAGAAGAGCGCATCGCAACAGGCGTGACAGACCACATCGCCATCGGAATGACCGGTCAGGCCCACCGGTTCATCGGCGAACAGCAGCCCAGCCACCCACATGGGCACTCCTTCGACCAGCAGGTGCTCATCGAACCCGATGCCCACTCGTAATTCCGGCAGCATCCCGGTCACCGGCTGAAATGCCGCCATAGGCGGCGTCCCGAATGATGGCCGAAGCTCGCGCGTACCTTCCACAGCGCACGGGCCACCGTCAAGTCGGTGGGCTCGGTGATCTTCATGGAAAGCCGCGATCCGGGCACCAGTACCACGTCGTGACCGGCCGATTCGACACATGACACGTCATCGGTGAAGCTCGCCCCGAGCTCGGCCATGCGGTCGTGGGCAGCCATGATCACCTCGAAGGGGAACCCCTGGGGGGTCTGCACCGCGCGCAACTCGGATCGATCGACGCTCACGGTCCGCCCCCGATCGTCCTGCCTGCGCATCGAGTCGGCGACCGGTACCGCCGGGGCGACGGCCGCAGCCCCAGAACGCACCGCGTCGATCACCTCGGCGACCACATTCGCCGGCACCATGGGGCGCACGGCGTCATGGATCAGCACCACCTGGGCTTGCGAGAGCAGCGGATGATCACGAATGATCTTCAGCCCGTTGTGCACCGAGGTCTGGCGGGTTTCCCCACCGTAGGTCTGGATGACCGGGATCGGCAGCGCAGCCAGTGTGGGCCCTAGCCGGCGGGCGACTCGGGCATTGATGACCACCACCGCATGCGTGCAGCCACCGGATGCCATCGCCTCGACGGACATGGCAAGCAGGGCTCGTCCGGTCAGCTTGAGCGCCGGTTTGGGCACCGATCCCCCATAGCGCAACCCCAATCCCGCCCCAACGACCACCGCTACCACTGGCTCAGGCATGCCTAGGAGTCTTTCATATCCGGTCACCGAGACCGAACCAGTGGTTGGGAATGTGTGCAGATCGAGATGTGCCGCATTCCTTGCGGACCGGTGGCGGGTGTGAGAGCATCGAGTCAGTCGAACATATTCCCGAACGTTTTGCATAAATTTGCAAATCCAATGAAGGACGAGGGAGCCTACCGATGAACGCACCATTCACCCCACCTTTCCTGATCGTCAATCCGAAGGCCTACCTCGGCAGCGCAGACACCCTCAAGCTGGCCACCCTGACCGACGAATTGGCCGGCCGGTTCGGGATCGACGTCATCTTCACTGCCCAACACGTCGACCTGCGAATGGTGGCCGAGGCCACCGGCAACCTCACCGTCACCGCTCAACACATGGACCCAATAGTCAAGGGCCGGGGCATGGGCTTCATACTGCCCGATTCGCTGGTGGAGGCAGGTTGCCGCGCGGTGGTGCTCAATCATGCCGAGCACCCCCTGGAGTTGGCGGTGCTGGACGCCACCATGGCGCGCGCCCGAGAGGTCGGGCTGCTGACGGTGGTCTGTGCCGATACGGCCGCCCAATGCCGCGCCGTGGCGAACCTGGGGCCCGACATGATGATCTGCGAACCGACCGCCAATATCGGCACCGGTCAACTGGACGCCGGCGACTACATCGAACGCACCACCCGCATCGTGAAGGAGGTGAACCCGGCCATCCTGGTCATCCAGGCGGCCGGGGTCACCAGCGCCGCCGATATCGATCGGGTACTCGCTCAGGGGGCCGATGGTTCGGGAGGCACCAGTGGGATCGTCCAGCACCCCGATTGGCGGGGCCTGCTCACCGAGATGTGCACCGTGATCGCAAGGCGCCGGGCAAATCCGGCCTAACCCCTAACCACCGGCCCCCGCCGGAGTACCGCCTCCGCTCGGCCAACCGTGCTTCCCCGCCCCGACATATCGAAAGGCAATCCCATGATCATCGGACTACGCGCGGCGCTCGACCACGCCGAGCAGCACAACACGGCGCTGGCAGCGGTTAACACCCCTTTTTTCGAGGCCCTGCTGGCCACCATCGAGGTCGGCGAACGCCTCGGTCAGCCCATCGTCTTGCAGTTTGCCCAGGCCCATGAGGCGATCTGCAGCATCACGGACATGGGGCCGGCGATGGTCGAGTTGGCCCGCCGGTCGCCGGCTCCGTTCGTCCTGCATGTGGACCATGGGGAAACCCTCGACTACATCCGCACCGGTCTGGATATCGGCTTCAATTCGGCGATGATCGACGGCTCCCGCTTGCCCTACACCGACAACGTCCGGCTCACCAGCGATGTGGTGGCGCTGGCCAGCGATCGGGGGGTGGCCGTCGAGGGTGAGATCGGGGTGATGACCGGCAACGAGAACGGCAACCCGGATCAGGGCCTGGCCGACGAGGAGTTGTACACCGACCCCGATATCGCCGCCCAATTCGTCCGCGAGACCGGTCTCACCGCCCTGGCGGCGTCCTTCGGCACCGTGCACGGCATCTATGCCCGCAGGCCGAACCTCAACTATGCCCTGATCGCCGCGCTGCGGGAACGTACCGGCGTGCCCATCGTGATGCATGGCGGGTCGGGATTGAGCCCGGCCGAATACCGGGCCTGTATCCGCAACGGCGTCCGCAAGATCAACTACTACACCTATGCCGCCAAGGCCGCTTACGACGCGGTGGTGCCCCTGGTGGCCGATCCAGACGTCATCCTGTTCGCTAACCTGGCGGTGGCCGCCCGGGCCGCCGTGGCCGAGAACGTCGCGGGATTCGTGAGGGTCCTGTCCACCCCCGGCCAAACCCGACCCTGAGGAGGCAGCGATGCCGGTCCATCAGGCCACCTTGAAGATCCAGTCGCACGGTGGCACACCCAGTTTCATCGATATCACCGGGCAGGTACGCCAAGTGCTGACCGACTCCGGGATCGCCACCGGCCTGTGCACGGTCACCACACCACACACCACCTGCTCGGTCTACTACGACGAATACGCCCACGACGAATACCCCGACGGCACGGACTATCTGCAGCACGATCTGAACCGCGTGCTGGGGCGAATCATTCCCGACCAGCACGCCTTTCCACCGGCAGACGGCTACAGCTATCCGGGCGAGGAACATTTCCGGGAAGTCGAGACCTGGCCTAGCGCCCCACACTACCTACCCGGAGGGGATCGCAGCCAGCTGTTGAACGCCGACGCCCACCTGAAATCGACCGTTATCGGCACCAGCCAGACCTTCGCCGTGATCGACGGCAAGCTGGGGTTCGCGGTCACGGGCTATATCTTCTTTGCCGATTGGGATCGCGCCAGACCGCGCGCCCGCAAATGCCACGTCACGATCATCGGGGAATGAATCCGGATGGTCGTTAATGCGCCATCCGAATCGCCGATATGCACGATCATTGAAACTAAAGACAAATATAAATATCCATTGCACGGCTTGCCGACCCGGGCGAGGCCGCTGGCGGTCCCGGACGGTGCACCGCACCCTACGCCACATCGTGGCGGCACCGGCCACGCGCCGCGTCCATGGCACCCATAACCTGAAAACCACCCAAGCCAAGTGAGGTCAACAATGTCTACCCGCGAAGCCATCATCGCCGCCGCCGAGGGCCTACACGCCCGCCCCGCCGCCATGTTCGTCCAGGCGGCCAAGGCCACCGGGATCCCCATCAAGATCAGCAAGGGCGACAAGCCCTTCGTCTCGGCCACCTCCATCCTGTCGGTGCTCAGCCTGGGCGCCAAACAGGGCGACAGGGTGGTGCTACGGGCTGAGGGAGCCGGCGCGGACGCCGCGCTAGACGCCTTGGTCGAGCAACTAGAACAGGCCGAACGATGAACTCCGGCCAGGTACTGCGCGGCATCGGCGTCGGCACCGGCGCGGCGATCGGTCCGGTAGTGCATTTCGCGACGCCACCCCAGGCGCCGGCCGATGAGCCGGCCCCCGTCACCCCCGAAGAAATATCGGCCGCCGAACGACGCATTGCCGAGGCCCTTTCCGCAGCGGCCACCGATCTGGCACGGGCCGCAGCCGATCACCAAGGCGAAACCCTAGGCGAGGTGCTGGCGGCCGCCGCCGAAATGGCTCGGGATCCCGAGTTGCTGAGCCGCAGCAGCGAATTGGCCGGCACCGGATGCGGTCCAGCCACCGCCATCAGCACCGCCATAGCCGAATTCGCGACCGTGTTCACTCAACTTGGCGGCTATCTGGCCGAGCGGGTAGCCGATCTCAATTCGGTTCGCGACCGTGCGATAGCCCACCTGCTCGGGCTACCGGCACCGGGACTGACCGATCTTGGCGAGCCCGCCGTGGTGATCGCCGGCGAACTCACCCCGGCCGATACCTCATCGCTGGATATGACCAAGGTGCTCGCCTTGGTCACCGAGGAGGGCGGGCCCACCTCGCATACCGCCATCATCGCCCGGCAACTCGGTCTGCCCTGCCTGGTGCGCGTCGGTGGGGCATTGGGGATCCCCGAGGGCACCGTGGTGGCGGTCGATGCGGGCCGCGCCAGCGTCATCGTGGCCCCCGACGACCAGACCCGCACCGAGATCAGCGAACGCATCCGACGCCAGAAGGCGCTGCTGTTGGACGGCGCCCCCGGCGGAACCTCGGACGCCCACCCGATCGCCTTGCTGGCCAACGTCGGCACCATCGCCGATGCCCGGGCGGCCGCCGCGACCGCGGTCGAAGGGGTCGGCCTGTTCCGCACCGAATTCATGTTCCTGGACGCACCCGAGGAGCCGGCCATTGAGGCCCAGGCGGCCGCCTACCAGCAGGTGCTGGCGGCCTTCGCCGGTCGTAAGGTCGTGGTACGTACCCTGGACGCCGGCGCCGACAAGCCGTTGGCCTATGCAAATCAACGCCAGGAGGCCAACCCGGCCCTGGGCCAGCGGGCCTACCGGCTGGTGCGCAGCGTCCCGCAGCTGCTCGGCAATCAGCTGACTGCCCTGGCCACGGCGGTGGCGGCCACTCCGCAAACCGAGACCTGGGTGATGGCGCCCATGATCTCGACCGCCGCCGAGGCCCGCGACTTCCACGATCTGGCGCGCGGTCTGGGACTGCCGAAGGTGGGTGTCATGGTGGAGGTGCCGGCCGCGGCATTGTGCGCCGAGCAGGTGCTTGCCCAGGTCGACTTCGCCTCCATCGGCACGAACGACTTGGCCCAATACACCATGGCCGCGGACCGCGAGCTGGGCGATCTCTCCGACCTCATCGACCGCTGGCAGCCGGCCGTGCTGAAGCTCGTCGCCCAGACCGCAGCCGCCGGCAGGTGCGCCGGGCGTGAGATCGGGGTCTGCGGCGAATCGGCCTCCGATCCGCTGATGGCCTTGGTGCTGTGCGGGCTGGGTGTCACCAGTCTGTCCATGTCGCCGGCCGCGGTGCCCGCGGTGCGCTACGCGCTACGGCATACCCGTCTCGCCCAGTGCCGCGAGATGGCCGAGGCCGCCATCGCAGCCCCGGATCCGGCCGCGGCGGTCGCGGCCGTACTCGCCCTGTTGGATAGGCAGGTCAGGGAAGCGATCGTGGTCAACTGACCCGGGACGATCCCGGCACCGTGGCCGGCAGTCCCAACCCGCACGATCCCGGGTATGGATCGAAGAAATACCGTCATTCCCAGCTAGGAGTCGCATATGGGTGACAATCCCGTGATGAGAGCCATCACATGGTTTGCAGAACACTTCATCGGGCTGTTCAATGCAGCAGCCGAATCCTTCCTTGGCCTGGTCAGCGGCATCCTGCCGTTGCTGATGGTCATGCTCACCGCGATGTACGCCATCACCACCTGGATCGGTGAGGAACGCGTCACCCGGGCCGTCAAATGGGCAAGCCGATTCACCCTCACCCGCTACACCCTGATGCCTTTCCTGGCGATGCTGCTGCTGACCAACCCGATGGCCTATACCTTCGGCCGGTTCCTGCCCGAACGTCACAAGCCGGCGTTCTACGATTCGACGGTCTCCTTCTGCCATCCGATCACCTCCCTGTTCCCGCACGCCAACGCCGGGGAGATCTTCGTCTGGGCCGGGGTTTCCAGTGGCGTTCAGGCGATCGCCCCGGAAAAATACGCCACTTTGGCGGTGCTGTACTTCCTGGTCGGCCTGGTGGTGATCTTCCTGCGCGGTTTCGTGACGCAGTGGATGACCGCCTTCTTGATCAAACGCGGCGGGCATGAGGCGACCTTCCGCCGCTACGACGAGGCGTATGCGCAAGGTCACATCCAGGGGGTCGCGGAATGAGCTACCGGGCCATCAGGGTGACCAAGGGCAACGGCGGCTGGGGGGAGGATCTGATCCTGACCCCGACCGACGCCAAACACATCATTCTGTCGGTGACCAATGGCGGGATCCATCCCGTCGCCGCTCGAATGGCCGAGCTATCCGGTGCGACCGCGGTGGACGGTTTCACCAACCATGTCGCCGATGAAGAAGTGCTCGCCGCGGTGATCAACTGCGGCGGAACGGCGCGCATCGGGGTCTACCCGAAGAAACGCATCCCCACCGTGGACATCTACCCGGGTGCGCCCAGTGGGCCGCTGGCCAAATACATCACCCCCGACATTTTCGTCTCGGCGGTCGGGGTGGGCCAGGTCGGCCCGAGCGCTGCCACCGCGTCCGATCCGGCATCCGACCGGCAACCCTCCGCCGCCGAGCCGGCCCAGGACGCGGCCGGGCAGGCCAGTCCACAGGCGATGCCCGCCCAGCAGCCGAACGTGGGTGGCTTCATGGGCATGGTGGTGAGGTTCGGCAATGCCATCGGGTATGTGATCAACACCCTGCTCGCCTCGGGACGTCAGGCACTGGACATCATCATGAAGACCGTGCTGCCGTTCATGGCCTATGTGGCGTTGCTGATCGGCATCGTGACCTTCACCGGAATCTCCGATTGGCTAGCCAACGCGGTGTCCCCGCTGGCCGGCAATCCGTTCGGCCTGGTGCTGCTGGGGGTGATCGTTGGCCTGCCGTTCCTGTCCCCGGTACTCGGCCCGGGCGCGGCGATTGCCCAGGTAATCGGGGTATTGATGGGCGAGCAGATCGGCAAGGGAGCCCTGCCGGTACAGTATGCCCTGCCTGCCTTGTTCGCCATCGACGGTCAGGTGGGCTGTGATTTCATCCCGGTCGGTCTGTCTCTGGGCGAGGCGAAGCCCGAGACCGTCTCGATCGGTGTGTCTGCGGTGCTGTTCACCCGCATGGTGACTTCACCGGTGGCCGTGTTGCTCGCGTATCTGGCCAGCTTCCTGCTGGTCTGAACCCTTGGGTGGGTGCCCGCCGGGTACCCACCCATCCCCCGAGAGGAGAACCCCAATGTCAAAGCTGTGGACCGCCCAGGTCAGCCAGATAGGTGCCGATGCCGGCGAGATGATCGAGGCTGGCGTGCTGATCCTGTTCGGCGATCCGGTGCCCGAGGCCCTGACCGAGGTCAGTATCGTCCATACGGGCGCGACCGAGCTGGTGCGCCCCATCGCCGCCGGCGACCGATTCCGCATCGGCGGGCGGGAATACCGCATCGTCGAGATCGGGGGACGCGCCTGCGACAACCTCACCGAGCTGGGGCACGTGGTGATCTACGTCAACCAGCCCGCCCAGGAACTCCTCCCCGGGGCCATCAAGGCCACCGGCCCCGAGCTGGTCTCCCCCGCCGCCGGCGACGAGATCGAGTTCTACGAGGCCTAAGCCATGTCCACTGTCGACTGGCGGTTCCCGACCCTGCTGATCGCCGCCATGCTGCTGGGCCTGGCGCTGACCTATCTGCAGATGCGCACCTACAATTCCGAGTTGAACCGTGCCCTGCGGCGGATCGGCGGCCAGCATCTGGCGCTGGTCTCGGGCCGCGGCCGTTCCTGGCGGGGCGGCGCGATCCTCATCGCCATAGTCGACATCTTGAACGGACAGATCGTCTCGGCCCGGGCGATGACCGGAGCAACGGTCTTCGCCCGGTTCCGGGACCTGCCGGCCCTGCAAGGGCCGGTGGGCACCGCCGTCGAACGAGTGACCGGCAAACAGCTCCGGGCCGCCGTCGAGATGGCGCTGGCGCAACTGCCCGCAGCCGCCACCGGCGACCAGGCCGAACCCACCTCCGCCGCCACAGCACACCCACCGCGCGATGCCGAATCGCGCCCCCACCGACCCGGCAGGCCGAACTCACGCCTGATTCGCAAACGACCGGGCAGCCGACCGAGCTGAACGCGACCCGGCCCAAAGCCGGCCCCACGCGTCCAACCGAAACCGAAAGGAAGAATTGACTATGGGCTACACCAAGGGCCTATTGGAACGCGAAGCCAGACTGGGACGTCCGGTATCCGTCGGCGTCGTGGGCGCCGGGCAGATGGGTACGGGCCTGGTCGCCGCCATCCAGAAAGCACCCGGCCTGGCGGTCGTCGCGGTCGCCGATATCGTCATCGAGAAGGCGACCGCCGCCCTGCACCATGCCGGGCGAGAGGACTTCGAGGTCTTCGGCGACGATCTGGAAGCCGCCGCCGCGGCGATCACCGCCGGCCGCTGCGCCGCGATCGCCGACGGGTTAAAGATGCCCGAGTTGCCGGTGGACATCGTCGTCGAGGTTTCGGGGGTGCCCGAGATCGCCGCCCAGATCGCCTACACCTGCATCACCCACGGCAAGGACGTCGCCCTGATGACGATCGAGGCCGACGTCACCGTCGGCGTGCTGCTCAGCAGCATGGCCAACGCCGGCGATTCGGTCTACACCGTGATGCGCGGCGACGAGCCGGTGGAATGCCTCAAACTGGTGGAATACGCCAAAGATCTCGGGCTCACCGTGATCTGCGCGGGCAAAGGCAAGAACAATGTCAATATGCCGCATTCGGTACCGGCCGACAACGTGGCCGAGGCCGAACGCAAGCGCATGAACCCGCGTATGCTAACCGAGTTCACCGACGGCACCAAGACCCAGATCGAGATGGCCGCCCTGTCCAACGCCACCAATCTGCCGGTCGAGGTGGCGGGCATGCACGGCCAGGAGATCATGCTCGCCGAACTGGCCACCAGGCTCATCCCGGCGGCCGATGGCGGCATCCTCTCCTTCGAAAAGGGCGCCGTGGTGGAATACGTCACCGGCGACGTGGCCCCCGGTGTCTTCGCGATCGTGAAGTCCGAATCCGATGTGGTCACCCAGGAACTCGACTATCTGAAGCTGGGTAGGGGACCCTACTACCTGTTCTACCGGCCGTGGCATATCGCCGCCATCGAGGCCCATCTATCGATCGGCGAGGCCGTCTTGAACCGGCAGGCCGACTTCCAGTCCCGCTACATGTGCACCGAGGTGGTGGGGCGCGCCAAGGCCGAACTGCCCGCCGACACCGTTCTGCAGGGCATGGGCGGGGACCATTTCTACGGCTGGGCTATCCCGGCCGAGCGCGCCCGCGAACTCGGGGCCGTGCCGATCGGCCTGCTGCAGCACAGCAGGCTGAAGGTGGCCAAAGGCGTCGACGAGATCATCACCTATGCCGACCTGGAGATCGACGAAACCCGTCCGCTGGTGGCGATGCGCCGGCTGCAGGATGCCCTGGTCGCCCGGGGCGTCATCGGCGGCTGAGCGTCCCGATCGCCGGATCGTCTGGCCCGGGTCGAACGGCCTGGGCCATCGGCGCACGTCTCATCCCGGCCGTGCGCAATCCCCCCAGCACCCCGAGCCGACCAGGAGGAAACCATGCCGGTCAGGCGCGATCACCAATTGCTCGTCGATGCGGCGCGCATGTACTACATCGAAGGCCTCGATCAGGGTCAGGTGGGCCGCCGGCTAGGCCTGTCGCGCTCGTCGGTGTCGCGTATCCTGGCCGCCGCCCGCGAGACCGGCGTGGTCCAGGTACGGATCGCCGGTGACGAGCACGTGCCCCGGAATCGCGACCTCGAACACGCGCTGGTCAGAACCTTCGGATTACGCGAGGCACTGGTGGCCGAGACCTCGGCGGCGGCCACCGAACTGCGCGCCGTTGGCCTGCTCGGCGCCCAGGTGTTCACCCGGCGGGCGCCGGGCGCCACTCGGATCGGTTTCAGTTGGGGCATGACGGTCGGTCAGGTGATCGAGGCCATCCCGCAGATGACCCTGCGTCCCGACTGCCGGCTCACCCCGCTGGTGGGTGGCATGCCCACCGTGGATTCCGGGCCTTCCGGCAATGCCAATATCCGGATACTGGCCGACAAGTGCGGCCTGAACGCCGAACGCTTCGATGCCCCCGCGATCGTGGAATCCGCCAACACCTGCCGGGCACTGTTGTCGGAGTCGTCGGTCAGATCGGCCCTGACCCGGGCCCGCAGCTGCGATCTGGCCTTCGTGGGCATCGGCTCTTTCGGGGTCCAGACCTCCCGGCGAGTGTTGGAGGCGATGAATCTCAGCGAATCCGAATTGGCCCGGATGACCGCCGCCGAACCGGTTGGCGACATGCTGGGCCGGTTCTTCGACATCACCGGTGCCGAATTGGGCCCGCCCTCCCAGGACCGGGTCGTCGGCATCGAACTGACCGATCTGGCCGATATCGAGGTGGTGGTCGGGCTGGCAGCGGGCAAGGCGAAGGCCACCGGGGTGCTGGGGGCGCTGCGCACCGGGGCCATCGACCTGCTTGTGGTGGACGAGGGGCTGGCAGCCGCACTGTTAGCGAACGCCACCAACCAAATACGATCGCACTGAACCTACCGGCCGCTGGCCCCGGCCGGCGCACCGGTCTGGCCGCGCGCCGGCCAACGACCGCAGGCCGGGTTCAGCCCTCGTACTTGTAGCCCAGGCCACGCACGGTAACCAGCCTGGTGGGATGGGAGGGATCGGCTTCGATCTTGGCCCGCAACCGCTTTACGTGCACATCCAGGGTCTTGGTGTCCCCCACGTAGTCGGCCCCCCAGATCCGGTCGATGAGCCGGCCCCGGGTCAGTACCCGGCCCGGATTACGCAGCAGCAACTCGAGCAGTTCGAACTCCTTCAGCGCCAGCCGGACGCCTACACCCCGCACCTGCACCTCGTGGCGTTCCACATCCATGCGCACATCGCCGACCTCGATCACCTCGGGCAGCGCATCGGTGTCCTGGCCCCGCCGCAGTACCGCCCGGATCCTGGCTACCAGTTCGCGGTGGCTGAATGGCTTGGTCACATAGTCATCGGCCCCCAATTCCAGACCGACTACCTTATCGATCTCGGAATCCCGGGCGCTCACCATGATCACCGGCACATTGCCGGCCGCCCGCAGCTGACGGCACACCTCGGTACCGGGCATTCCCGGCATCATCAGGTCGAGCAGCACCAGATCGGCGCCATTGCGCTCATACTCGGCCAGTCCGGCTGTTCCATCGGCCGCCTCCGCCACATCGAAGCCTTCCCGTTGCAGCATGTAGGCGATCGCGGCCCGGTAGGACGCCTCGTCCTCGATGATCAGGATCCGGGTCATGGCATTCCTTCCTCTGGCTGACCCACCTCGTGCGATGCCGGCAGGCGAAGGGTGAAGGTGGACCCCTGACCCACCTTGCTCCAGACATCCACCGTGCCGCCGTGGGCCCCGGCGATGTGTTTGACGATGGACAGGCCCAGTCCCGTGCCCCCGGTGGCCCGGCTGCGGGCGTAGTCTACCCGGTAGAAGCGTTCGAAGATCCGTTGCAGGTCTTCGGATTTGACGCCGATCCCGTTGTCGGTGACGCTGAGTTCGACGAACCGATCGCCGGCGTCCGCGACCTCGCGGCTGGTAACGCTGACCCGGGCACCGGGATCGGAATAGTTGATGCCGTTGAGGATCAGGTTTACCAGCGCACTGATCAACTGTTCGGGATCGCCCAGCACCAGCAGGCCCGCCGATCCGGCAGCGTTCAGGGTGACCGACCGGGACGATGCGAGATCCCGGCACTGCCCGACGGCGGCCGCAACCACCCGATCGATATCGACTTCGACCGGTTGCAGCAGCGGATCGTCGGACTGTAGCCTGGATAGTTCGATGATTTGCCGGATGAGTTCGGTCAACCGCTCGGATTCGCTGATCATCCGACCGGCGAAACGATGTACCGCTTCCGGGTCGCCGGCGGCCTGCTCGACCGCCTCGGCGAGCACCTGGATTGCGCCCACGGGGGTTTTCAGCTCGTGGCTAACATTGGCCACGAAATCGCGTTTGATCTCGTCGGCGCGCACTTCGGCGCTTCGGTCATCGGCGATCACCAACACGACGCCGCCCTCCAGCGCGCTGCTGCGCACCGCCAGTTCGAGCCGCGGGACGCCGGGCTCGCGCCGCAGCCTAAGCAGCTTGCCGGTCACCTGGCCGCCACTGCGCGCGTCCCGGACCAGTTCCAGCAGTTCGCCGGGCGCTACCCGGTCGCCACGCACCAATCCGACGGCGCGCGACTGCGAATTGGCATGCAGCACCTCGTCGGATGGGCCGGCTACCAGCGCCGCGGCGTGCAGCAGGTCGATGGCGGCGGCCAGCTGTGCCGAAACGCTGGCTGACTGCGGCTCGGCCACCTGATCGGCCTGCGCCCGGCGCCGCACCCAGGCCATCGCCGGCCCGACACCCAACCCGATTGCGAGCCCGAGAACGGTGGCCAGCAGAACCTCCACGGTTCGATCATAGGGGCGCATCCGGCGTGGTTCTTCGTCCCGCCGGCCGGGCTCGCGTGGCGTGTCTGGGGTTCGCCGCCGGTTCATCGGTGAGCCCGGCAAATCCCGGCCGGGGCCTCTGGCACGGCTGCGAGAAGTCGGGACGCAACGCTAGGGTTGGTCTCGAGTACGGCTTTGTTCGCCTCCACCGAAGGGGTAACTGTGCGCGAGATCTATCACAATGACCTCGACGAGGTCGTCAACGAATTGGTCCTGATGTCGGACAGTATCCAGATCGCGGTTCGGGACGCCACCCGCGCGCTGCTGGATGCCGACCTTGCCCTGACCGAGCGCGTGATCGGCGGGGACGCCCGGATCGATGCCCAGCATGACCAGCTTGAGCAGCGGGCCTTCACCATCTTGGCCCGGCAGGCTCCGGTGGCCGGCGAACTGCGCACCCTGGTGGCAGTGATCCAGATGGTGGCCGCACTGGGCCGGATGGGCGACCTAGCGGCCCACGTCGCCAAGATCGCCCGGCTGCGCTATCCCGAACGCGCGGTGCCCGAACCGCTGCGCGACAACTTCCGGCGGATGAGCCGGCTCGCCCAGGACATGATCGGCAATGTCGGCCGGGTGCTGGCCGAGCGCAATCTGGAGGAGGCCCGCGAGCTGGCCGAGCAGGACGAAGAGATGGATTCCCTGCGCTCCGACCAGTTCCGGGTCATTCTCGGCGACGACTGGCAGTTCGGGGTCGAGATGGCCGTCGACGTGGCCCTGCTGGGCCGTTACTTCGAGCGTATCGCCGACCATGCGGTGGCCATGGGACGCCGCATCATCTACATCATCACCGGCGATCTGCCCGAGGGCGAAAACTGGCCTTCCACCTGAGCCGCCGCCGTCACCCCGTCCTGGGCGGGAAGCGAGCCACGGCACCGGAGGCCACCGGCATCGACATCGTCCCGTTCCCGGTCGGGTGACGGCCGGCTATCCGCGGCCGGGGCTACTTCCTGCCCTGGCTGGCGACCGCCTGCTGGCCGGCCGCGGCCGCCTCCGGATCTAGGTAGCGGCCGCCCTGGGCCACGGGTCGGTAGTCCTCGTCCAGTTCGTAGAGCAGCGGGATGCCGGTGGGAATGTTGAGCGCGGCAATGTCGGCATCGCCGATCCGGTCCAGGTGCTTGACCAGCGCTCGCAGCGAGTTGCCGTGCGCGGTCACCAGCACGGTCTGGCCGGTAGCCAAGTCCGGTTTGATCGCCGACTCCCAGTAGGGCAGCATCCGGGCCACGACGTCTTTGAGGCATTCGGTCTGCGGGCGTTCGGCCACGGGGATATCCGCATAGCGCGGATCGTTCCACTGGGAGTACTCGGCGTCCTGGTCGAGCACCGGCGGCGGCACGTCATAGCTGCGCCGCCAGGCCATGAACTGTTCCTCACCGTACTTTTCGAGAGTCTCGGCCTTGTTCAGGCCCTGCAATCCGCCGTAGTGGCGCTCGTTCAGCCGCCAAGAGCGCTGCACCGGAATCCAATGCCGGTCGCAGCGGTCCAGCGCCAGGTAGGCGGTGTGAATGGCCCTGCGCAGCAGTGAGGTGTGCAGCTTGTCGGGAAGCAGGTTCTGTTCGGCCAGCAATTCGCCGCCCCGAATGGCTTCCCCGATCCCCCGCTCATTCAGGTCAACATCCACCCAGCCGGTGAACAGGTTCTTGGAGTTCCATTCGCTCTCGCCATGGCGGAGCAGGATGAGCTTGTAGGTCATGGGCATGAGTCTACCGAGCGATCCGCCGTCCTAACGGTCCTCCTCACAAGCCCAGCGCGGGCGGTTCCCGGACCGATCGGCCGGGCCTCCGGATAGCCACGATACGACTGGCCGATACCGCGACGGACGATATCGCACCGGTTCGCCTACCGGCCGGCGAGGCGTGGTTGAATCGACCCATGAGTCAACCGATCGCAGTCGTAACGGGCGCCTCCAGCGGGATCGGTGCGGCCACCGCCCGAGCCTTGGCGGTGGCCGGCTACCGGGTCGTCTGCGCCGCGCGCAGGTCGGTGCGGTTGCACGAGTTGGCCGCCGAGATCGGCGGCGGGGCCATCACCTGCGACATCACCGACGATGCCGAGGTGGCGGCCCTGGCAGAAGCCGTCGGCGAACGCTGCGATGTGCTGGTCAACAACGCAGGCGGCGCCATCGGGCAGGAACCCGTCGAGACCGCCGAGGTCACCGACTGGGAACGCATGTATGCCATCAATGTGGCCGGAACGCTGCGCGTCACCCAAGCGCTGTTACCGGCGATCGAGCGCGCCTGCGGGACCATCGTCTTCATCACCTCCACCGCCGCCGAGACCGCATACGAGGGTGGCGGCGGCTATTGCGGGGTGAAGGCCGCCGAACGCTATATGGCCGCCTCGCTGCGGCTGGAATTGGCCGGCCGGCCCGTCCGGGTCTGCGAGGTGAGCCCCGGCATGGTGCACACCGCGGAGTTCTCGCTGGTGCGGTTCGGCGGCGACCGGGCGCGCGCGGACGCGGTCTACGCGGGCGTCGACCGTCCGCTGGTGGCCGAGGACATCGCCGAGGCGGTCCGCTGGATCGCCACCCTGCCCGAGCATGTGAACGTCGACCGGCTGGTCATCAGGCCGCGCGCCCAGGCCGCCAACTGGAAGGTCGCCCGCAGTTCGTGAAGCCTTGGCGTATCGTGTCCGCCGGCCTGCTGATCGCGTTCACCGTGGGCAGCCTCGCCCATCTGGGCCGCGCGGCCGGTTCGCCGCCGACGGATCCTGCCCGGGATCGGGCACAGCTGCGCTTCCTGGCCGGCGAGCTCGCCACCGGCACCGCGGCCGGGATGCAGGAATACTTCCCCGAAGGGGAGTTCTTCAGTTGGGTATTGACCGGCCTGGCCGCCGCCCGGCTTGCCGAGCGCGGTATCGAACCCGACCGGAATCTGCGAATCGTGGCCGACGCCGTCGCAGCGACCGGTGCGCCAACGGTGGCCGATCGGTTCGGCAGCGGCCACCGCGGCGTGCCACACGGCGCTTTCTACCACGGCTGGCGGCTGCTGCTCTTGACCGCGCAGGCCGGCCTGACCCGGCAAACCGATCAGTTGGACGCCGTGGCCCAGCAGGCCGGCAGCCTGCTCGCGGCGCTGGATGCCCCCGGGCAGCCGCCACTGACCAGCTACCCGGGCCGGGTCTGGCCATGCGATCTGGTAGTTGCGATGGCGGCGGTCCGGCAGGCCTCCCGGCTGATCGGATTGCCCGGCCTGGACGCGGCCACCGAACGCTTTGTTGCCCGGCTAGCCACCTGGCGGGATCCGGCGACCGGGTTGCTGGGTCATACCCTGGGGCCGGATGGCGATCCGAGCGGGGCACGGGGTTCCTCGCAGGCGATCGTCAACACCTACCTGCGCGACATCTCGCCCGAAGCCGCAGATGCCGAATGGCACGGTTTCAACCAACATTTTGTGGTCGGCACGCTGGGCCTGGTGGGCGTGCGGGAGTATCCCGTCGGCCAAGAAGGTGGCGGGGATGTCGATTCCGGGCCGTTGATCGCCGGGGTTTCCCTATCGGCTTCGGCGGTCGCTTTGGGCGCGGCCAGGCGTAATGGGGATGCGGAGTTGGCCATCGGGTTGCACCGCGAGGCCGAACTGCTGGGTCTACCGCTGCCCTGGCGGGGCGACGGCGACGGCTGCGGCCGGGCCTTCCTGTTCGGTCGGTTGCCGATCGGGGACGCCTTCGTCGTCGCCGCCCGCACCCAGCCGCTGGCGCAGCCCGGCGCAACCGCCAAACCACCGCACCCCGGCATCTGGTGGCCGCTGTGGTTCGCGCTGGGCTCGCTGCCCGGCCTGCTGGGCCTGCTCCTGCTCCACTCGCACCGGCGAGACCGCCCGGCCGGGTCGCGGTAAGGAACCCGGATCGCATATGGAACCGGCCACGAGACAGGCTGCCGGCCATCCGCGGACGGCCGGCAGCCTGGTCGAGTTCTGGCCCGTGACTCGCTAAGCCAGGGTGATCAGGGCCTGACCGCCCTGGACGGCCTCGCGTGGGGTAACCAGGATGGCATCCACCGTGCCGGCGGTGGGTGCGGTGATCTCGGTCTCCATCTTCATGGCCTCGAGCACCACGACGACCTGGCCAGCCTGGATGCTGTCGCCCTCCGCCACCAGGATCCTGGCCACCGAACCAGCCAGGGGTGCGGTGATCGCGTTTGCGCTGGCGCCCTTGACCGAGGCGGTGGTCTGGGTGGTGGAGGCACCGGCGCCGCCACCGATCACGATCGGGGCCGGGACGGGACGGACCTCCTGCTCGGCCTCTACATCAACGACGTACTCGGTGCCGTTGACAGTCATCTTGAGACGCATTGTCATTCCTCTTTCAGTTCAATCAACCAGTGGCACCGAATCAGTGGATCCCGGGCATGCTGCCCCGAACCCCGTTCGCGGTCCGCCCGCGACGCCCGGCCGCACTCCAGCCGGTACGGTTGGCGTAGCTGACGGCCCGCACCTTGCCCTTGTAGCCCAGATAGGCGGATGCCGCAGCGGCGATCGCCATCAGATCCTCCTCGGGCACCGGACGAGTGTCGCGCAACTCGGTCAGCCGGGCTTCCAGGTTGTCCACCCGGGCCTGTAGCCGCTGGACGAGACCCGCCAGTTCTTCGAGACTCAGTTCGTTGTTCTGCTTCATCACTTTCTCCAGTGCTCAGACCGGGAACACGCCGTGCTTCTTGGGTGGCCGCTGGACCCGCTTGTTTGCCGCCAGGGCCAGGGCGGCGGCGATCTGCCGGCGGGTGTCGGCCGGGTCGATGATGTCGTCGACATAGCCGTGGGCCGCCGAAGCGAACGGGGTGGCGAACTCCTCCCGATAGGCCTCCACGACCTCTTCCCGCTTGGCCGCCGGATCTGCGGCGTTGGCGATCTCCTTGCGGAACACCACCGCGGCGGCGCCGTCGGCGCCCATGACCGCGATCTCCGCGCTGGGCCAAGCGAATACCTTGTCGGCACCGAGTTCCTTGGAACACATCGCCAGATAGGAACCGCCATAGGCCTTGCGGAGCACCACGGTGATCTTCGGCACGGTAGCCGCCGAGTAGGCGAACAGCATCTTGGCGCCATGCCGGATGATGCCGCCATGTTCCTGGGCCACCCCGGGCAGGAAACCTGGCACATCGACCAGGTTGATCACCGGAATGTTGTAGGCATCGCAGATCCGGATGAACCGGGCACCCTTGTCGGAGGCGTTGATGTCGAGCACACCCGACATCGACTTGGGCTGGTTGGCGATGAAACCGACCGGGTGGCCGTTGATTCGTCCGAAACCGGTGACGATGTTGGTCGCATAGCCGGCTTTGACCTCAAGGAAGTCGCGGTGATCGACCAGTTCGGCGATGACATCGCGCACGTCGTAGCCCCTGTTGCCCTCGACCGGCACGATATCGCGCAGCACCGGGTTCAGTTCCACGTTGTCGTCCGGGAACAGCACCGGGGGTTCCTCGGCGTTGTTCTGCGGCAGGAAGCTGAGGATCTTCTGGGCGATCAGCAGCGCCTGGGCGTCATCGTCGGCGACGAAGTCGATCACCCCGGAGATGCCCTGATGCGCGTCCGCACCGCCCAAGGCATCCTGGGTGACCTCTTCGCCGGTGACCTGCTTGATGACATCCGGGCCGGTGATGAACATGTGGGCCTTGCGGGTCTGGATGATGAAGTCGGTCAGCGCGGGGCTGTAGACCGCGCCACCGGCGCAGGGGCCGGCAATGATCGAGATCTGCGGCACCACACCCGACAGCTTCACATTGGCGAAGAAAACCTTGCCATAGCCCGAAAGCGAGTCGATGCCCTCTTGGACGCGCGCGCCACCGGAGTCGTTGATGAAGACGAACGGGGCGCCGTTCATCAACGCATTCTCCATCGTCTCGGTGACCTTGATGTTGTGCGTCTCGCCTGCGGAGCCGCCCACTACCGTGAAGTCCTGGCTTGCCAAGTAGACCGGGCGGCCCATCACCGAGGCGTGGCCGGTGACCACGCCGTCGGCCGGCATGTCGGCCTGGTCCATCCCGAAGGCCGTGGTGCGGTTGCGGCGGAAAGCCCCGGTTTCGATGAAGGTCTCCGGGTCGACAAAGGCATCGATCCGCTCCCGGGCGGTCATCTTGCCCTTCTCGTGCTGCTTGGCGATGCGCCCCTCGCCGCCCCCGGCCTGAACGCGAGCCCGCTCCGAGTTCAGCTGGGTCAGGCGTTCTTCCATGGTGTGCGTCTTGGCCATTTGGTCCGCCTCCTCAGGCCGGCTCGACGGCGACGGTGGAGGTCTTGCCGTTGATCGAGACGTTGTAGGTGACCGGGCCGGATAGCGCGGTGGACTTGCCCTCAGCGGCGGCCTTCAGCTGGGCCTCCGTCTTGGCCACCGACTTCGGGCCCTGCCCGCGGGTCTCGAAGAAGCCGGGCGCCACACCCGGGAACATCGCATAGGTGAGCACGTCCTCCTCGGAGCCGTCGAAGCCCTTGAGTTCGGAGGCCTGGCTGACCAGGGAGTCCCATTCGGGTGCCAGCAGATCGGCTGGCCGCTGGGTGATGGGGTCCTTCTTCGCCTGGGCCGCGGCCTGCTCGATCACCTCGGGGTTGCGTTCGGCGGGCGAGGCACCGTAGTAGCCGAGCATCATGTCGGCGAACTCACCGGTCATCACCTTGTAATCGCCCATCAGTACGTTGAATACCGCCTGGGTGCCGACGATCTGGGAGGATGGTGTGACCAGCGGCGGGTAGCCGGCGTCCTTGCGGCAGACCGGGACCATGCGCATCACCTCGTCGATGCGGTCCTCGGCGCCCTGGGCGCGCAGCTGGGATTCCATATTGCTGAGCATGCCCCCGGGGATCTGGGAGCTGAATATCTTGGTGTCAACCAGCGTCTTGGATTCGAACTCGGCGTACTTGGGACGAATCTTCTTGAAGTGGTCCCGGATCGCCAGCAGGCGAGGCATGTCTACATCGGTGGTGTAGCCGGTGCCCTCCAGCATCTCGATGACCGACTCGGTCGGATTGTGGCCCGGGCCGAGCGACATCGTGCTGATGGCGGAATCGACCACATCGGCACCGGCCTCGATGGCCTTCATGAGTGCCACCTGGGTGACCCCGGTCGTGGAGTGGCAGTGCACATTGATCTGCACATCGCCGTAGGCGTCCTTGATGCCCTTGACTATGTCATAGGCGGGTTGCGGCTTGAGCAGCGCGGCCATGTCCTTCAACGCGATCGAGTCGGCACCCATGTCGAGTAGCTGGCCGGCCAGCTTCACATAGCCTTCGACGGTGTGCACCGGGGAGATCGTGTAGCAGATGGTGCCCTGGGCATGCTTGCCGGCCTTCTTTACCGCAGCCATCGCATGCTGCAGGTTGCGCGGATCGTTCATCGCATCGAAGACCCGGAAGACGTCCATACCGTTCTCGGCCGACTTGCCGACGAACCGATCGACGACCTCGTCGTTGTAGTGCCGGTAGCCGAGCAGGTTCTGCCCACGCAGCAGCATCTGCAGCCGGGTGTTGGGCATCAGCTCGCGGAAGGTGCGCAGCCGCTGCCACGGGTCTTCGTTAAGGAAACGGATACAGCTGTCGTAGGTGGCCCCGCCCCAGCATTCGACCGACCAGAAACCAGCCGCATCGATGTCTGCGCAAGCATCCACCATGTCTTCCATGGCCATGCGGGTCGCCATCAAGCTCTGATGGGCGTCCCGCAGCACCAACTCGGTGATACCCACCTTGCGGGGTTCGGAAACCTCAATGTGTCGCGGACTCATGGAACCGATTGAACCATGTCATTCCCGGTCGCGGGCAGCGGGGTGGGTATTGATGCTGGTTGGATGCTCTTCGGCCATACTGTCATCTGGAACAGCGCGGTAGACCGTCAGGATGGTGAGCCAGGGAACATGTGCGGATTGATGGGCTTCGTCTCGGCCGGGACGCTCGATCCACAACGGATACGGCAGGTCACCGAGGGCATGGCCTGCGCACGCCATCGGGGGCCCGACGACACCGCGGTCTGGTCGGATGACCGGGTTTGCTTCGGATTCAACCGGCTGAGCATCATCGACATCGAATCGTCCAACCAGCCGTTGCACTGGGGCCCACCGGAAAACCCGGACCGCTACACGATGGTCTTCAACGGCGAGATCTACAACTATGTCGAGTTGCGGGCCCAGCTGGCCGCCGATGAGCACGCCGAATTCCGCACCGGCGGGGACGGCGAGGCCATCGTGGTGGGCTATCACCATCACGGCGCCGATTGGGTAAGGCAGTTGCGCGGCATGTTCGCCTTCGTCATCTGGGATGCCCAGGAGCGGGTGCTGTTCGGCGCCCGGGACTGGTTCGGCATCAAGCCGCTGTACCTGGCCGAACTGGCCGACGGATTCGCCTTCGCGTCCGAGGCCAAGAGCCTGCGGGCGCTTTCCGGCGCCGCCCGGGTCGACGCCACGGCCCTGCAGCACTACCTGGTGTTGCAGTACGTGCCCGAACCGGAATCGGCGGATGCCAACCTGCGCCGGGTGGAATCGGGCACCTCGTTCACGATCCGGGACGGCCGGCTCGATTTCCACCGCTATTTCCGGCCGCGGTTTGCCGCGGCCCCGGTACGCGGCAGCGCGGCGGCCGGGGAATTGCACGAGCAGATCCTCGAGGTGCTGGACGATTCGGTGGCCAAGCACATGCGCGCCGACGTGACCGTGGGGTCCTTCCTGTCGGGCGGGATCGATTCCACCGCCATCGCGACGCTGGCCAAACGCCACAATCCCAGCCTGTTGACCTTCACCACAGGTTTCGAGCGCGAAGGCTACTCCGAGGTGGATGTGGCCGCCGAGTCGGCCCAGGCGATCGGCGTGGCCCATCATGTCAGGACGGTCAGCGAGGAGGAGCTGTGCCAGACCCTGCCGTTGATCGTCTGGTATCTGGACGATCCGGTCGCCGACCCGGCGCTGGTGCCGCTCTACTTCGTGGCCCGGGCGGCCCGCGAGCACGTCAAGGTGGTGCTTTCCGGGGAGGGCGCCGATGAGCTGTTCGGCGGCTACAACATCTACCGCGAACCGCTGAGCCTGCGCCCGATCACCGCATTGCCGAACCCCTTGCGCCGGGGACTGGCCGCGGTCAGCCGTGCCCTGCCGGAGGGGGTGCGGGGCAAGAGCCTGCTGGAACGTGGCTCGCTGGATCTTGAGGAGCGCTACTACGGCAATGCCCGCAACTTCCCCGAGGCTCAAGTGCGCAAGGTGCTCACCCGGCATGACCCGACCGTCTCCTGGCGCGATGTGACCGATCCGGTCTACGAGCTGTCGGCCGGTTGGGACCCGGTCGCCCGAATGCAGCACATCGATCTGTTCACCTGGTTGCGGGGCGATATCCTGGTCAAGGCCGACCGGATGACCATGGCCAATTCCCTGGAATTGCGCGTGCCCTTCCTAGACAAGGAGGTCTTCGAGGTCGCCCGGCGAATCCCGATCGACCAGAAGATAACCCGGGCCCAGTCCAAGGTGGCCCTGCGGCAGGCGCTGGCCAGGGTGGTGCCCGGCCATGTGCTGAACCGCCGCAAGCTGGGTTTCCCGGTGCCGATCCGGATTTATCTGCGCGACGACTACGGCTATCGGTGGGCCCGGGAGATCGTCGAGAGCGCCGAGACCACCGAATACATCGATCCGGGGGCCGCCCTCGGACTGTTGGACGCCCACCGCCGCGGCGAGGCCGACAACTCCCGTCAGGTCTGGACCCTGCTGGTGTTCATGCTGTGGCATGACATTTTCGTCACCGGACGCATCGTCCCCGATGTGCCGCATCCGCAGTATCCGGTCAGGCTGTAGGGCCTGACCCCGGGAACCCTTAGCCTTTAACCGTGCCAGTCTATCCAGACTTCGACTTCGATCCTGCCGGGAATGACGAACGGCTCCTGGACCGGATGGGGTTGCCCAGATCGGGCAACCGGACCGACCGGTTGCCCGACGTTTTCGACCGATTGGGCGAACTGACCAGAAAGGCCACCGAATTGACACCCGACGATGTTCCCAAGCCGGCGGAACCGGTACTGGTCGAGGGCACGGCCGCCGACGGGCACGTGGTGGTCGCCATGAGCGACTCGCAGGTGACCCGCATCGAGATCGACGATGCCTGGCTACGCGATCAGCCGACCCATCGGCTAATCAAGGCGCTGATCGAGGCCACCAATGACGCAATCACCCGGGCAAACGATGCCGCCCTGGCCCAGCTCACCGCGCTGAACTCCAGCTTTGGCGATCTGGTGCGCAATGTCTCGGAGCTACAGGGCGATATCCATCGTGCCTATCTGAACGACATGCATCGGGTCACGGCACCCCTGAGGTATGAGGGATGAACGGCGATATCCAATTCAATCCACAGACCTGGCAGCAGGCCGCCGAACAGCTCGGTGCCCAGGCCCAGGCGCTGGCGGAGGCATGGCAGTCTGCGTCCGGTACGCTCGGCGATCCGGCCGGCTGCGGCTGCAACGACGGCGGCACGCTCGCCGATTCGGCACTTGCCATCGTCCTGCCGGTCATGCTGGAAGCCGTCAATCAGACCGTGACCGGCATCTCGAACGGGCTGGCGAACGAGGCCCTGGCCACCGGTGCCACCGGCCTGGACTATTTGAATACCGAGGCCGAAAACGAGGCCCTGGCCAAGGGGCTGGAGGTCTGACCATGGGGATGCAACTACCCGGCTGGCTGCGCCAGGCACTCGAATATGCCGGCTATGACTGGCCGGCCACCGACGAATCGGTGCTGTTCGACTGGGCCCAGCAGTGGAATGGCCTGGCGAACCAGGCGGCCGGCATGGCCGCCCAAGCCCGCAGCGCGGTGGGCATCGTCACCGCCCACAATTCCGGCGAGGGGGCAAACGCCTTCGCCGACTTCATGAATAGCCCCGATTCGAATATCGCGAACCTGGCGAATTTCGGAAAGGGCGCCAACGCCATCGGCATCGGCTGCAATATAGTCGCGGGCATCGTGGTGACGCTGAAGCTGGCAGTGATCGCGCAGTTGGTCACCCTGGCAGCCGCCATCGCCAGCGCCGTTGCCACCGCCGGGCTCGCCTCGGGCGCTGCGCTGGCGGCCCGTGAGGTGGCCAAACGCCTCATCGAGGCCGCAATCAATATCGCCGTCGAACAGATCATGGGTGGCTGAGATGGCCAAGCTACCCAAGGAAGTCGTCGACATGGCCAATGGCGGCATATTCAAGAAGCTGGCGCGGGAGCTATTCGGTTACACCGATTCGCAACTCGACACTATGCTGGAAAAGGGTATACCTCACAATCACAAGAAGCCCAGAAAACCACGCAAGCAGTATCTGGGCCCCAACCCCCGGGCTAAAGACCCGGCCGTCGTCGGCAACACTGCCTTCTGGGATCGCTTCGCCCGCGACCATCCAAACCAAATCAAGGGCACGGGCGCCGATCGCCAGATCAAGGGCACAGATGGGCTTTGGCACTCGCTGGACGAGGTCGACATGGCCCACATGCCCACCGATGCCGTGACCTATTGGAACAATCACGGACGGTTCCTGGACCGCTCCGCCGATGGCGGCCCAGGAACCGAGGTGCGCAACTGGATGGAAAACCTGGACAACTACGAACCCCAATGGCATGTCCAGAACCGGTCGGAGGGCGGGGATCTGAGCGGCAGCGGGGTCAGATACCAGCCACCGGTGGATCTCGAACGAGCTGGTTTCACCCGGGAACAGGCTAACCAGCTACTCGACCGGATGCGCCAGCGATTCAAGGTGACAAGGTAGGCTGGCCCGCATGGCGAATACGCGTATCACCCTCCCGCCGGAACAGAGCAAGGCGCTCGACGATGCCTGGCAGGCCTCGATCGATGCCTGGCAGGCCGGCGAGCCGGACCGTGCCCTGGCGATCGCCGCGCAGGCCTGGCAGGCGCTTCCCGAGCCTGCCACCCGGGTGGAGTTCTCGGAGGCCCTGGCCCTGACCACCACGAAGTATGCCATCGCCAACGACCGGTTGGCCGAGGCCCGTCTCTGGCTGCAACTGGCCAGGGAAAGCTATGGCTCCGATGTGGCCGACATCACCCGGGCCAATCTGGACTTCCAGCAGGCCTGCCTGGAATACCGCGCCGGCGACCACGATCTGGCCTACCAACTCTTCGATGCGGTTGCCAGGTATTCCGGGCAGCGTTTCTTCTCATCGTCCGACCCGCAGTACTGGAAGTTCTATCGGGAGCAGAAAGCCCGGCTGGGCAGCCAGTTGCCCGTCGATCCGCTGCTGCCATCCCCAAGCGGCGGTTCTGGTAAGGCCCGCGAGCTCAGCGCGGCAGAAGAGGCCCAGATCCAGCAATTGGTGGACCGGGCAAACGATCTCGACGACGAGGACCGCTATGCCGAGTCCGAGCCGCTTCTGCTAGAGGCGCTGCAGCTGATCCCAGATCCGAAGGAACAGTCGGGCCTGTCGGTACAGGTCTACGGCGCCCTGGGCGACGACTACTGGTCGCAGGGCAGGCTGCCCCAGGCCGAGAACGCCTTGCGGTTTGCCCTGTTGTGCTCCGGCGGCTTGACCAATCCGTTCATCTGGATGCGCCTTGGCCAGACCCTCTACGATCAACACGGCGTCACCGACGAGTCGGTGGATGCCCTGCTGCGGGCCTATATGCTCGACGGAACCCAGGTATTCGAGACCGAGGATCCGAAGTATCTCGGGGTGTTGAAGCGGCAGAACCTGATCGATTGAGCGCATCGGTGCCGGCGCGGCCGCCGATACCCGGATGCCCGCGGGCCCGGCCTCGGCGAGCCGATCGCCCGAGCCGATCTGCCGCGCAGCCCACGCCCCCGACCCCGGCCAGGCGGGGGCGGCGGGAATCGCCCGGGCGGTTTTGCCTGGATGCGTCCGCCCGGGCCACCGGTCTCAGTCGCCGCCGGCCCGGCCGGGGTCGGGGGTTTCGTCGGCCACGGCGCCGGCGGCCTGGCCTGCCGGTGCCGCATCGGGGCGGGCCGGTAGGTACTCGCCGGCTGCGTCCAAGTCGTTCAGGGTGAGCCTGCCGGAATCCACCTCTTCTTCCCAGAAGACGGCGCGTTCGATACCGAGACGGCGTGGATCAAAGCTCGGGTTGAGCCCCTGCTTGCGCTGTTTGCGGTAGTCATTCAGGATCTTCAGGGTGACGGGGGTCAGCACCACCAGGCCCGTCATGTTGACCCAGGTGTTCAGCCCGACGCCGAGATCCCCCAAGGCCCAGACCAGTTCAGATTTCTGCATCCCGCCATACAGCGCGACCACGGAGATCACCGCGATGGTCACCCAGCGCCACACCTTGCGGTCGCCCAGCAGCCGCTTGAGGTTCATCTCCACGGTGAACACGTAATAGAGCAGGGTCGTGAAGGCAAAGAAGAATACGATCACCGCGATCAGCGACCCCCCGACCCCGGGCAGCAGCGAATCGACGGCGGCCTGGGGGAAGGCGGCGCCCGAGGGAGTGCCCGGCAGATGCTCGACCAGGAATCCGCCGTCGGGATCGACCACGTTGTAGGAGTCGGTTACCAGCATCATCAGCGCGGTCGCCGAACACAGCATGATCGTGTCGATGAACACCCCCAGCGATTGGATCAGGCCCTGCTTGGCCGGATGCGTGGTGTGGGCCGCCGCCGCGGCGTGGGCGGCGGTGCCCTCACCAGCCTCATTGGAGTAGACGCCGCGCTTCACGCCCCAGGCGACCGCGGTGCCCAGCAGCCCGCCCAGGGCGGCGTCCGAGCCAAAGGCGGAGGCGAACATGAGCTGGATCATGCTGGGAATCACGGCCGCGTTGGCCACCAGCACCACCACCGCGGTCAGGCAATAGATGCCGGCCGCGAACGGAACAGCCCAGTCGGAAAAGGTGGCGAACCGTTTGACCCCACCCGCCGAGATCAGCACCATCAAGCCGACCACGATGAGCGAGCCCAGCCAGGTCGGGATATGCCAGGCCCCTTCGAACACCTGGGTGATCGAATTCGATTGGGTGCCGGGAATGAAGATCCCAAAGGCCAGGGTGATGACCACGGCGTAGGCCACCCCGAACCCGTTGATGCCGGTGCCTCGCGACAGGTAGAAGCCGGGGCCGCCGTGGTATTCGCTCCCCCGGCGTTCCTTGAAGGCCTGCGCCAGCGTGCCCTCCGCGAATGCCGTCGCCATACCGAGCAGCGCGGCAATCCACATCCACACCACCGCACCGGGCCCGCCCATGGCGATAGCGGTGGCCACCCCGGCGATGTTGCCGGTGCCCAGGCGCGCCGACAGCGAGATGAGCAACGCCTGCACCGGCGCTATCCCGGTCGCCGCCCGGGCAGATTCGCGCAGTTCGCGCCACATCAAACGGAAATGACGCACCTGCAGAAAGCCGAATGCCACCGTGAATCCGGCGCCCACGACGACGATTGCGAAGATGAACCACTGATTCCACACGATGCCGTTCAGGAAATCCACCACGCCCTGCATGTTCAGCCCCTCTGCAATCCGGCAACGAACCGACCCATGCGGGTCAGGCCCTCATCGATCTGCTGCGTGCTGGCCGCGAAGGACAGCCGCACGTGACCCTCGCCGCCGGCACCGAACGCGCTGCCGGGCACCACGCACACCCGTTGCTCGGCCAGCAGCCGGGTGGCGAATTCCGTGGCGGTCAGCCCAGTGGAGGCAATGTTGATGAAGGCATAGAAGGCGCCTTCCGGCCGCACCAGGCGCAGACCCGAGATGGCGGCCACCCCTTCGCAGACCAGGTCCCGGCGTTCCTGGAAGGTCTGGCGCATGTGCTCGGCCGCATCCTGCGGCCCGGTCAGGGCGGCTATTGCCCCATGCTGGACGAAAGGCGGTGTGCACGAGCTGATGCCCTCCTTGAGCTGGGCCAGCCTGCCGATGACCTCGGCCGGCCCGGTCAACCAGCCGCACCGCCAACCGGTCATCGCGTAGGTCTTCGAGAACGAATTGACGATGAGCGCATCGGTGCAGTTCTCGGTGACCTGGGCGATCGACCGGTAGGCCCGGCCGTCGAAAACGATCCGCTCGTACACCTCATCGGAGATGATCGCCAGCTGGTGCGCCCTGGCCAACTCGGCGATCTTGCGCAGTTCGGCATCCTCGACGATGGTGCCCAGCGGGTTGGATGGGCTGTTCAGCACGATCGCGGCGGTCTGCGGCGTGATGCGCGCCGCCACGTCCGCGGCCCGCATCCGGAAGCGGTTCTCCTCGGCGATCGGGACCGGCACGGCGACGGCCCCAACCATCAGAAGCTGACCCTGGTAGTTGGGGTATCCGGGGTCCGGCACCAGCACCTCGTCTCCGGGGTTCACGACCGCCTGTAGGGCAAGGAGCAATGCCTCCATGCCGCCGATCGTGACCAGCACGGATTCTGCGCCGATGGGCCGGCCCCATGCCGCCGTGCGATTCGCAGCGATCGCTTGACGCAGTTCTGGAATACCGGAATTGGATACATATCGGGTTAGATGCGCGTCCAAAGCCGCCTTGGCTGCGGCACCGACATGGGCCGGGGTGTCGAAATCCGGCTCACCCACCGTGAACCGGATCGCATCATCGGAACCGGCGGCCAATTCGAACATCCGCCTGATGCCCGATGCGGGATAATCCGTAGCCAACTTGGATAAATTCAGGTATTTCATGTGCCCGTCCCCGGGATCGGGATCGCAACACCGCGATCGTCTCGTGGTCATCCGTCGATGCCCTGGGCAAGACTATAGACGCCCGGGCCGGTCTTTGGCAGCCTTTCTCGCTCGACAACGATTGGCTACATTGTTTGGCTAAGCCGACACGACATTGGCTAGGTACACGACATCGGCTAGGTGCCGGGCGCCGGGTTTTGGGGTCGCTACCCCGTCGCAACCCAGATCGGTGCGATTCGCGGGCGGTCCCCAGGGCCCCGGCTCTCCGCCATACCTGCACCGTTAACGGTGGCCGTCACCTACCGGACCGTGTTCCCCGTTTGCCTGCGGAGGCATGTCCTCCTTCGGTAGTTTCTTGGGATCCGTGCCCTGTGAGTTTAGAGGTTGGTTCTCGGTGTGGTGTCTGACTGCTTTGCCCGGGGGAGGGTTTGTCTGCCGGGCTGCGGTCGTAGGCGTCGGGATGACCGGATCCCAGCGATTTGTGGGAGCTCCGAACTTTCGGATCACTAGGCGATGCACTAGAGTGTCTAGCGGCCGTACACCCAGCAGGCTGAACACCCCGAAGTATCCCCTGCCACCCAAGGAGTCCGGTGTGACTTGGCATGATGAACCGATATCGCCGAGACCGGCGAGCATGTCCGGCCGCCCATCTGCCGGGTCGCCGCTGGCTGCGGCCGTGTTTGAAACCAGGAATGGAGACCGATGTGACTAGTATCCCTCATCCCGATCGCCATCAAGCCCCCCACCGTGCGGCGGCCAGTGGTGTTGCGGGGTATCGGGCTGGTATCGATGACGTGTTCTACGCGATGGAGATCGAGGAGGCCGCGCTGGAGCACGGCCGCGATTCGCGTTCCGGCGCCGCGGGTGCCGGCGGGATGATGCCTCCGATGATGGGTCTCGGGCGCGGTGGGGCTGCCGGCCCGACGGAGGCCCCCGGTGCGACTGGTGGGGTGTTGCCGTTGAGGGCCGCCGGGGCGAGGGGGATCGATCCGGCGGCCGGTCTGCCCTGGAGGCCCGGCGATCTCGGCTATCCCGGGTCGGGCGATGGCAGCAATCCTCCGAGGCAGGGGTACTACCCGCCCGCTCGGTCCGTCGATCCGCCCGGCAGCGGTGGTTATCACGGTTCCCCTGCTATCGGCGACGGCGGCTACAGCCCACCCGGTTCCGGTGGTAGCGGCTCGCCCGGTGGTAGTGGCTATAGCCCGTCTGGTGGCGGTGACAGTGACGACGCTGATGGTGGCGATGGCGTTGTTCGGGTGGGTCCCGCCGACCTGGATAGGGCCAGGGCCGATTGGGCGCGGCTGGGTGCCGAGCTGGCTAGGGTGCAGGCGGAGGTGGAGCAGCTTCGGTTGCAGAATTCCGGGTTTTTCCTGGGGTCGCTCCCGCATGTGCATGAGGGTGGCCGGGACACCTTCGTTAAGGACTCCGGGAACACAGCCAATATGTCGGATGCGTTGGGGCAGAGTTCGACCGATTATCGCGATGTGGAGCAGGATGCCA